>Ga0208030_1000522_pt1 | contig 26159 bp, 40 predicted proteins | sample MalvirDeepMed_M9_FD_184246 | JGI IMG/M metagenome (GOLD analysis project Ga0208030, IMG submission 184246) | Marine viral communities from the Global Malaspina Expedition - Malaspina viral metaG DeepMed_M9 (SPAdes) (version 2) | ecosystem: Environmental > Aquatic > Marine > Oceanic | place...
TCGGCGTCGTGGTCCACATCGACGGCATCGCCGCGAGTATCGCATCGGTTGTTGCGATGGCAGGCGGGTCAGTGACAGAGACTCGGATGGCGAGTTCTGCGCAGATCATGATCCACAACTCGTGGACGGAGCTGCGGTTCATCGGCGATCAGAACACTATGGTCGAGGGTATGAAGCAGATAGAGAGAATGACTGGCGTTCTACAGACGATTGATAAACATATCGTGAACGCATACGCGACGAAGACGCAGCTGCCAGAAGAGACAATCAGGCAATGGATGGAGGAGGAGACTTGGTTCGATAGCGCAACGTCTCTAGAGTTCGGGTTCGTTGATAGTGTAGTCGAACAAGCGGAGGTGGCGGCGTGCGATATTCCCCGCGGGTTGTTCCGGGATGGGCGCACGCTGTTTTGCAAGCCGCCCGTCATCCTCGGGGAGCGACGGGTACGTAAGGCGAGCGAGGATTACGCTACAGAGCGTATACGGTCTGGGCAATTCAACGCGAGTGGTAGTTGGTCGTTTGATGCGGCTGATGGGAATCGATTGCTTGGCGCGGACGGTGACGACTGGGAGCGGTTCGCGAAGGCCCACCTTGCGGAGAATACTGATGCCGACCATGACACCAAGGCCCGCTATTCGTACCCATTCGCACACTTAGAAGGTTCCGAGCTGGTTATCTATCGCTCGGCACTGGCGGCCATTCGGCAACGTTCGTCTGCGGAGGATGATGGCAATATATATTCGGCTGCCGGCCGATTAATGGACCTGATGGACGAGGAGTCGGACGCGAACGCTCGCAGTAGGCAAGTGCTGTCGCATAGGAAAACGCGTCTTATGCTCTCGCAAGCAAGAGCATACATCTGCTAAGCTGTTGAAACTACCGCGCCCCGGATGGCGTGCGGTCCAGGCAGTATCTACAACCTGCCAGCGATCGCCCTGCCAACTTCGCTGGCTAATCCTACTTGGAGGACGTCATGGCGAAGTCATTCGATGTTGCGAGTATCAAGGCGGCTATCAATGCCGAACTCAAACGCGCTGAGGCTGTGGTGACTCTGGCCGAGCAAGAGTCACGCGAACTCACCGAACAGGACCGCGTCGAGATTGACGCGCGTATGGCGGCGATCGGGGTCGACGGAGAAGAGCCGACCGGACTGTATGAGGACCTGTCACGCGCTACGAAGTTGGAAGACGTAGCGGCTCAGATGGCTGTGCAAGAACACAACGCGATTGTTGGTTCCGCCGCCGCCAAACCGGCGCCAACGTTGCGAGCGTTAGGTTATCGCGGTCAGAGTCTGCCTGGCTTTAGCGGGCCTGATGCGGAACGCAACGCCTACCACGCCGGTATGTGGTTGCGTGCAATGATCCGCAAAGATCCGAACGCTATCGAGTTCTGCCAGAATCATGGTATGAGCATCTACGCGCAGCAGGTCGAGGGAGTCGACGCAGACGGCGGCTATCTTGTACCGGCGCCCCTCTCGGACGCGATATGGGAGATTCGCAACACTACGGGCCTCGCTCGACAAGTATGTGATGTGGTGCCCATGACCAGCGATGTGCTCAATATCCCGAAACTGACCGCGGGGCCAACTGTTTACTACCCTTCCGAGGCGGCTAGTATTACCGCATCGAAGGCAACGTTCGGGACAATCGCGCTGAGCGTCAAGCGTTCGGCGATTCTCGTCAAAATGTCCAACCAGTTGATTCAGGACAGTATTGTCGATGTGGCGTCTCGTATCGCATCTCGGGCAGGATACGAGTTGTCATATACTGAGGATGGAGAATTCATCAATGGCGATGGTACCAGCACCTATGGGGGCGAGACTGGAGTTGACAGCGCGCTTGGCGCTGGCGGCAAGGTCACGCTTGGAAGTGGCGATACTACTTGGAGTACTGTCACTCTCGCCGATCTCAATGAGTTGGTGGCGAAGCTGCCGAGCGCCTATACACCTCAGGCGTCATTCATAATGCATCGCCAATTCTATTCTTCAACAGTGCAGCGGTTGCTATATGCGGCAGGAGGAAATAGTACAGACTCGATCAGTGGTCCTACGTCAACGGGAGAGTCGGCGTTCCTGTTCGGATATCCCGTTAGATTCACGGATCAGATGCCTGCGGATTCTGCTGGAAATCTGGCCTGTCTGTTCGGCTCGTGGTCGCAGGCGGTAGTTCTCGGAGATCGCAGTGCGATCGAGATCGGCGTGAGCGCGGAGTTCGCCTTCGACGAAGACGTGACAACTCTGCGGGCCACTAGTCGCTCGGACCTTGCGGTACACGATCCCGGCGACGGATCAGACGCCGGTGGCTATGTCGGAATGTACCTGGCAGCGAGTTAATAAATGTCTAAGAAAGTAACGATGGTGGTGGACTACCTCGGACTGCGAATCGGGAAAGTCCAGACACTAGATTCGGGCCTTGCCCAATCCCTACTAGATAGGGGTTGGGCGGTCCCGGTACCTAATACGGCGCCCGACAATGCACAGGCAGACGATAGCCCCGACAGGCCTCGCCGTAAGCGTCGCCGACGCAAAGCGGTATAGTAACGTCACAATTGATGACGACGACTCGCTGATAGAAGATATCATTCGCGAGTCGACGGCGGTGTTAGAGTCGCGATATGGCTTGTGCGTTATGTCGCAGACTTGGCAGCTGACAATGGACGGGTGGACCGATTCGCAGTATTGGCGCCGCGGTTCAATTAATATCGCGCGGCCACCGTTTGGCAGCGTCACATCTATTGTCTATATCGATAGCAATGGAGACTCGCAGACACTAGCGGCGACAGAGTATCGCGTCGACTCGGCACCTCTCATCGCTCGAATTAGTGTCGCGAAAGATAAGAGCTGGCCAACTACGTATGGCGTTACGGCTGATGTAACTATCACGCATACCGCGGGCTATGCGGCTGGCGATGTCCCGTACCAGATCAAGGCGGCCGTCAGGGATTTCACTGACTATCGATATAACACTCGCGGGCAAGGCTTCGCCGATATCAATACGATTATAGGTCGCGGGATACTGTCGCAACTGGACGCCGTCATGGCCGGCGAGGGGATTCTTCTAAGTGGCTAAACTCGCCGACATGCGTAGCGGTGACCTGCGCCAAGTCGTTACGTTACAGAGTCCGCCTGATGGCGTTGGCTCACGCGGCGAGCGTACGGGAGAGTGGTCCGCGGTGGCAACGATACGCGCCAAGGTGGAGGCACTGTCCGGAGAGGAGGTCATACAGGCGAATCAGCTGGTCGCGATGGCAACGCATCGCGTCACGATCCGATTCAGAACAAACGTAACGCCGCTCCAGCGATTGAGGTTCGGAACACGGTATCTGAATATAGGATTTGTGAACAACCTACAAGAACGGAACCGCTGGATTGAGTTGCTGTGTAAGGAGGACATCTAATGGGCCTGTTCGGGAACCGGTCGCCACGTGGTGGGAGTCGCTGGGGAAGCGGGCTAGGCCTCGCGGGCGTTGAGGCTGGCGTTGACCGGATCAAGATCGACTACAACGTTCTGGGGGTTGAAGAGTCTGACAGGTTATTCCGGCAACTCAACAGCAAGCTACAGAGGAAGGTGACGCGCAAGGCTATCAACGCGGCTGCGCGTCCAATGGTCAAGCGTGTTCGTCAGCTGGTACCAAAGAAGACGGGGTTGTTGAAGCGGTCGATTACGCACCGCGTCAAAGCGTACCGCCGCGGAGGAATCCAGGTGGCGGTAATCGGGCAGCGCGGAGCCGGTTCAAAGTCAACGAAGGCGCTCGCCGCCGCGCAGGGCCGCGCGTTGATGTCGCGAGGAAATCGTGGCGGCATTTCAGGGAAGGGAAAGATCGTACCCATCCACCTCGTGGACCAGCCAACGAAGGCGCACCGCATCAGACCGAAAGTCGCCAGCGCGATGGCTGGCGATGTGCTGGTATTCAGACGCTATGGGAAAATCAATTGGGAATCGGTAGTGAACCACGGCGGTACGCGCGGGTACAAGTTTCTGGCGCGGGCGTTTTCCGGTACTAGTCGCCAGTCCCTACGCGCGTTTGAGACCAAGTTTCTCAACGAGGTATATGCTGAGGCGTCGAAGATATCGCCAACGGGGAAATGATGGCATCTGTCGGGGAAGACTTCCGAACGTTTCTGCTGGCTCAGTCTGCGATCGCTGCGCGTGTTGGAACGCGGGTATTTCAAAACGAAGTCACGCAGGAGCAGGGTGCTGACGTTGAAGACTATATCTGGTTTGAGCGTGCAAGTATTGAACGCGAGCAAGTGCTCAGCGCCGCCACTGGCGTCCGTCCGTTCCGTGAGTTCCTGAACGTCGAGGGTGTGAGCACGTCGATTGATGACGCGATGGACCTGGCGGACGACTTGCGGAAGTTGGACGGCAGCCAAGGGACGTTCGGGAGTGGTCAGGTTCTGGCGGTATTCGTGAACGAGCACAGCGACGACTATATCCCGCGTAGCGACCTGTCAGATACTGGACGGCATGTCGCCGTGCTGACTTTCCAAGTAGTAGGACACGACCCTGGGAGTTGAAAATATGGCTAACACAATTATCGGCTACGGTTCTATTGTCAAACTTGGTTCCACCGCGCAGGGCGAAGTGAGAACTCTGACGCCGCCGCCACAAACGTACGAGCGTGTCGCGATCGACCATCTTGGGAGCACATTGAGGTCAGAACTGCAGGGGATAGAAGACACGAGCGACTTCTCTTTTGAGCAGCTGTGGGAGCCTGGCGACAGCAACCACGCCCTGGTGGACACGGACTTTGCTGATCGCACTGAGAGCAGCTGGTCGATCGTGTATCCCGGTGTGAACGATGGGAGTGGCGGGGCGCTGACTGCCACGCAGACCTGGACATTCAACGCGCGTGTCATGTCGATAGAGCCGGCGGCGCTGGAGAATTCGTCCGTAGTATCTAGAACGGTAACACTGAACCGGACGGGTGCGATCACGACATCATGAGCGAGACAATAACGCTGGCCGGTATCGTCTACTCGCTGCTTCCCCTCGAACCGAATATCGTGTTCGAGATGCGGCACCATGCGAGGACAGAAAACGCAACGACCGTTGCGGAGTTGTCGAGCCAGCATCAACGGTCGATTGTGCAACTAGCGTTGCGGAAGCGAGGCACGGCAGCGATGCCGTTCAGCGGCCCGCGCGGCGGGCTGGAGCTGGAGACTGTGGTGGGACGCGAGAGGTTGATTGAGGTTGGTCAGGATATCGCCGAGCGGCATCAGATTTTCAAGTCAGGAGCGATCGATGGGTATAACGCTGGATCAACTGAGGGAGCGGCGACCGAGTGAGAAGACTATAGACGTTCCGGAATGGGGAGGGGCGGTCACGCTCAAGCGGCTGACGGCGAGAGAACAATTAGACGTTGCAGCTGGATTCGAGACGCTGGACGTAGACACGGATCAGGCTCGCGGGGTACTTGCGATGTGTGAACTGATTCGCCGAACGGTGGTCGACGACTCTGGCGAACTCATATTCGATTCAACGGACGGTCGAGAGTATCTGGCTCGCGAATCTATTGCGACCCTGTCGCGAGTCGGTAACGAGGCCATGGCGATGCACAATTTTGGCGAAGTCGAAGAGACAGCGCAGGAACAAAAAAAAAGCTAGAGCGGTCGACGTGGTGGAGGTTCGCCTTCGTACTGTGTGAGCATATCGGCATTTCCCATCCGGACTATCTACTCGAACCAGGTGGGCCTCTGTCATGGTCACAGTTCTCGGACTGGCTCACTCGATACGAACAGGAACCGTGGGGAGAGACGAGAGCGGACGCGCGTGGCTACGCGCATACAATTATCGGGTTGGCTCCGTACTCAGGCAGCGGTGCGACGATGCCGAGCGGCGACTGGCCATACTGGGAAGAGCAGGCGAGCGACTGGGACCCGACGGACGCCCTAGAACGCGTAAGGGAATACAACCGAACCTATGGCGAAGGTAGTCAGTAAACTCTCGATCATGGTCAGCGCTAATATCAGCGCTGTCAATAAAGCGTTCCAACGTGTCGGAGCGAGTGCGAAGAGCCTGCGCAGTCGGTTGGGGAAGGGTGGCGCCGCGGCTAGGGGCGGCGGTGTTGGTGGCGCCGCCGCGGGGATGATGTCGGGCGGTATGGGCCTGGCGATGAAAGCGGTGCCGGCATTGGCGGCGATCGCATCGGTGGGCATGGCAATCCGGAAAGTGAGTATGGAGTTCTCCGCGGCGACAGCGCGGATAGATCAACTCGCGAAAGTTTCAGCGAAATTGGGAATGACAACCAACGCGCTGAACGGCCTAAGGAATGCTGCTTCCAAGTCGGGTGTTGCGTCGACGACTCTCGATATGGCAATGCAACGCATGACCAGGCGAGTCGCCGAGGCGGCGGTTGGGACGGGTGAAGCGCAGGCGGCGCTGAAGGAGCTGGGAGTCGACGCGGTTGAACTCAGCGCGTTGTCGCCAGATGAGGCGTTTCTCAAGATCACGGACGCATTGGAGAACGTGCCGAACCAAGCGGACAAGTTGCGTCTCGCGTTCAAGCTGTTCGATTCCGAAGGTGCCGCGTTAGTCAATACGATGAACATGGGATCGGACCAGATACGCGCGTACATGAAGGAATCGGAACGCCTGAATGGTTTGTTGGAGGGAGACGCCGAGCAGGTCGAAGCGTTCAACGATGCCGCGGACGATATGGGGAAAGCGTTCGAGGGGCTCTGGAACGAAATTGCAATATTTATGATTCCGGTATTGCTCAAGTTCGTTGAGGGCTTGAAGGAGTTCGCAGTGGCGGCAAAGAATGCGATGAGGTGGATTACGGGTCGCGAGTTCGACGCTGACACGTCTGGTGCCGAGAAGAAAATGGAAGCTAAGAAATTGGCAGCGAGACAGAAGGCGGAAAAGGAGCGCAGCAGGCTGGAGCGAGAACAGCGAGAGAAGGACGCAAAGAAAACACTGGACGATATGCGGAAGCGAGGGCAGCAGATTCGCGAGTCGATGGCGACGCCTTTTGAGAAGGCGCAAAAGAAGCTGGCTGACCTGGCGCATCTGTTTAAGGTGGGGGCGATCGACGCGCAGACGTTCGGGCGTGCGACCGCCGCCGCGCAGAAGGAGTTGTTCGCCGCAACGGCGATCAAGCCAACAGAAGCCGAAGCGATGCGGCCCGCGATCGCTGCCGCGCAAAAGGGAACCATGGCAGGATTCGCGGCGGTGTTGCGTGGTAAGGAGGCGGCCCGCGCGGCAATGGAACAACGCAAGCGGCTGTTGAAAGAAGCGGAGCGGCGGCGGCGTCTGCTCGAACAAATAGAGCGGAACACGCTGCCGGCGAATCAGGCCCCTGTCCAGAGCGTGAGTATCTCGCCATGACGATAACAGATATCACGCAGGCGTGGTCGGCAACGAAAGGCGCCACGAATAATAAGGGCCGCGAATACACAGCGAGTTATAACGTTGAGACGGACAGCTATAACGACCAGGTCAAAACAATCATTGACTACTTCGCGACCAATACAACTTTCAACGGTCTGGCGATTCCATATCTGAACAAGCCGTACCAGTTCGGAAACGATCTTGACGTGATGGCGCTGTGCGATTCGGTTACACCGTCGCGTGTATCTGGCTCGCAATATAATTGGACTGTCGACTTTCACTACAAAACGGCAGACCAGGAGGAAGACGAGACGCAGGAGGATGAGAGCGGCAACGCGTCGAACAACCCGATGGACTGGAACTGGACTGTTGATATTTCATACGCCGACTACAGTCGCCCCGTAACGCATGCGACGTACCGCGGCGGCCATACTGGTGACAATTTTCTAGACGTATTCAACACGGGAGACGGGGCCGATCAGGCGATCATTCCCCCAATGAACTCCGCGGGGACAGTATTCGACCCGGCACTGGAACGAAGCGCATTGAGACAGGTATTTCGGTTCGGGAAGTATCGCCACGAGTATCCAGACGGCATGGCGGACAACTGGCGAGCGGTCAACTCGAAAGCATTCGGAATCAAAGTAAAAGATCCGAACGTGGTCAACAAAAACGGGCGCCCGAGAACAGACAAGACGCTTATCTCTTGGAACTTCGAGCCGTTCCAGTGCCAGGTCGTCAGCGCAAACGCATCAGTCGTTCGCCAGAACAATATGACGGTGTGGAAGATTTCCAGCGAGATTCACGCAGACTATGAGTTCGGGTATAGGGTGAAGATCGCCGACCGTGGGATTGTGGCACTCGGCAACGCAGGCGCCCCGGATGGTATCGGCGGGTCGTTATCGTCTGGGAACCCAGCGTCTACAGGCATCCCGGAAGATCGCACTATGCGAGACGTGCTAGGTAACACGCTTGCCGAGCCGGTATTGCTCGACGGGAACGGTCAGCCATTGGCGAAGGGACTACCGGCGGTGTACTTGGAGTGGTCGATCTATCCAGAGATCGATTTTGGCGACTTCAACGAATGGCTCCCAATCAGATAAAAGGGAAAACGATATGCCGAGGACAACGTTTGGGGATTCAATCTTCGTACCTGGCGACATCACATATAGCGGTTCGCTCGTACCGGGCGTCAGTCGCGCCGATATTGTGCAACAGGATTTGCAGGAGTATGCGATACCGTTCACCACTATGAGAGTTCATGACAACTTGTCGGCTCTATTGCCTGCGACCGCCGCGGCTGACGACCTCGGCCTGAGTGGCGCGGTGTTTGGTACGGAGTCGCCATATCTAATTACGGCTGACGCAAAGGCGACTACCGTAACGGCCTACGGTCGCTTTCAATTTCCATTGCCAGTCGAGTATACAAGTGGCCAATCTGTGCGCGTTGCAATCCACTGTGGCATGGGTACGACCGTGTCGGACACATCGGCAACCGTAGACGTCAGCGCGTACGAGTCAGACGACGAAGGGGCGGTCGGTAGCGATTTGGTTTCAACGGCGTCGACGAGTTGCAACTCGCTTACTATGAGCCAAGTACAGTTTGTGATAACGGCGACAGCATTAGAGGCGGGAGACGTATTAGATTGTCGAATTAAAGCGGCCATAACTGACGCTTCGACTGCGACCGGTGTGTATGTGAAGATCGGCCGCGTGGCCATGCTATGCGACATCAAGGCGTGATATGCTAACGTTCGACTCGAACTCAGTTCGCAAGTTGCAGGCGGATCACGCGCGACTGGCGCACATGCCTCGCAGCCCGGTGCCTGCGCGGTCAACGAGTCGCCCGCCGCCAGCCGGCAACGGCGCTGCGTTCTACCCAGCTAAGACAACGTCGACAATTACCGCGATGTCGGACGATGCGCCTGGGAGCGGAACGGCGAAACTCGCCAAACTCAAGAGTGATGGAGATCTTGACGCGTTCAGCGATGGCGATCTGGTGGTGAATAATATCGGCGGGGCGGTCGACAGCAGTACCTATTGCCTCATCGCGCAAGATACGTTCGGATCGTGGTGGCTCGTCGTTGTCCCGTGCGAGTAAGAACGCGATGCCGTGGAAGCGCGACAACCCGGGCTGCGACTGCTGCGGGTGTGAGCGTGTTGATGATCAGTTCGACACGGACACAATCGCGAACTACACCCAGTCGATAGGCAGCTGGGCGATTGCGGACGGCGTGCTGGCGACGAGCAGCGCCAACGCGGTCCTGAAGGCGAACACCACTGGACAGATTTACCAGCGAGTGGCCACCCGGTTTCGTTCGCCTGACCGGCAGCGCGTCAAAGTGCTGGCGGGAATGACCAGCGCGACACAGTACCTCTACGCGCTGGTGACGTTCGACGACGACCCGTCAGCGTGTGGGTGGCTGGAGATCCGAAACAAAACGGTCGGCGATGACGAGCGGATTGGTGAACGGCTACGCGTGACGCATCTCGACCCAGACGTCTTCCATGATCTGTCATTGTGCGTGCAGCCCAATAGCGATCTATCCGAGGCTGCGCTATACGCGGCGCTCGACGGCGCATGTGTGTATGCGTTACTCGAACAGACACCAGGCGTTGGCGCAGGCCTCGGGACTGGCGATGCGACTGGTGATGTCGAGTTCACGAGCTTCCTCTGGACTGATTCCAAAACGGAGGACAACGAGTGTCCGGACTGCGGGTGCGACTGCGTGACGAGTGGGGACGGGTTCGGCTCCATTCCGCCATCCGGGCTGGACCTGGACGGCGAGGACGATATCGGCTGTCTCTGGAAAATCTGCGCGCCGAACTGGCGTTTGACCGGTGGACTGCTCGCGGGCTGGGGAGACGCGGACGTGCAGCATCTTGTCCCGATCGACCCGCGCGCAGAGTCGCAGTACGCGAGCGTCGAGGCCAGAGGTTCTGGCGGCACCAAGGCACTGCTTCACATGGCGATGGCATGCGGATCGGCGTCGTCACTGAGCGCGGTGATAGAGTTCTCTGACGCACCAGGCAAAAGCAAGGTCGCGATATCTAAGGACAACGGCTCGACGTACGAAACTTGGAAATATATCGACACGGCGATCACACAGTTCGGAACGGGCCGCCAGGAATTCACGAAGCTAACCGCATGCCTCAAGGACGACCGGTTTCACGTAGAGGCGAATTCCCAGCGAGTGCAGACATCCGCGTCGGACGCGGGAGACGAGTTATTCTGCGGGCTCGGCGTCCGATACCATGCCGCCGGCGAGCCTGTCACGGGCCTGCGCGAGCCTGTATTCTTTGACGAGTTCGAGCAAGGCGACCCAGTCGACGCATGCGGCAAATGTGAATCGGCCGAGGGAGTGGGCGGAGGTGTCTGCTCACACTGTATCGACGAGGTGCCGCGGCACCTATTAGTAACGCAGCCTTCTATGTCGAGCGCCGGTTGTGCGAACTGCGCCGATCACGCTGGCAATTACTTGTTGCCACAACGAGTTCAGGATGATGGCGCGGAGTTGTGCTGTGTGTGGTCGGCAGTGACAACGGCCGGTTGCCCAGCCACGGCGGCCGGCGGCACCGCGTCACTGTGTTTCGACGGCACTGATTACGTGCTGCGGTACGTGCTATCGGGTAGGTTCTTTAACACGATCACGGAGTCGCACGCGTGGAGCGTAAACCTAGGAGCGGACAAGCCGGACTGCACGACGTTCAACGAAACACTGCCGCTGGATAGTACGGCCGGCGGCTGCTCGGCAACGGGTACAACTGTCACGATTAAGGCGGCCTAGAATGTGGGCGTGTGAGCAATGCGGAACGGCAGCGAACGTCGCCCCGGATGATTTCCCGTTGACGTGCGCCTGCGGCGTGCGCTACGAGGTGGGGGAGTCTCGCGGGCTCGGCGACACGGTGGCGAAGCTGGCGCGCGCGGTTGGCGTGCGGCCCTGTGGTGGTTGCAGGCAGAGGCAAGCGAAACTGAACAAGATGTTACCATACCGTAAGAAGTAAAGCGGCGGCCGGTGTCTTGGGTGCCGCTCCTCCCGGCGCCGGTCGCTGCATTTTGAAAGTGACAATATGACGGACGAAAAAAACGGACGATGGACGAACAGCGCGGTCTTGGGACTGCTGACGGCGCTGGTTGGAATCGACGGAGTGAGCGCGATCAAGAGCGGAAGCGGCGACCCGGTCGCCGCCGAGGTTCGCGCGAACGCCGAATTGATTCGCGGGGTGGCGGAAGAGCAACGCGAACTGCGCTACGCGCTCAAGTCGCTGGCGGGCTCGGTTGGTGCGCTGGCGACAGCGGTCAAGCAAATGCACGACTAACTTCGCGTCGCCGCTTGAAAAAACGCACAAAATCTAGTGCGGTTAGGGCCGATCGGCCCTAAGTCGTATCACGCCTACGGCTTATAAATTCTAGTTATTTCCCCCAAAAGCGACGTTTTTGGGTACATCCCACTTGAATTCATTTACGATATTAGTAAAATGAACAGGTACGAAAGACAACCCGAAACGAAAGGCGAGACGATGGGCATTAAACTTAAGCGACAGACACTAGAGGGCGCGAAGGGTGTTATTGCTGAGGAGATGGCGCGAGAGTACGACGACGAGCGATTCAAGAGTAATCGCAATCGACCCAGAATAATGCTCTTCGACGTTTTCGTTCAACGTAAGATTCGCCTTCTACAACTAAAGGCCTTCGAGTGGCAAGTGAGTCACGCTAAGACGTGGAAAGCGCTGGCGGCAGCGACCGACTCGCCGGCTGCGCGACAGTTCGGCTGGCACGTCGACGCGAAGGGGCGATCGTTTCTTCGCAGCGAGCAAGAACACGTCGCCGGCTGTTCGTGCGGTGCGCCGTGGTGTTCGGAGTTTATCGCGGCGCTGCGCGGAGAATGAACAGGTACGAACAACAACCGAAAACGAAAGGCGGAGCGATGACGAGGAAGATAACAGGAATCGAGTGGGTGCTAGCCGAGGTGGGAAAACTGGTCTCCCAGCATCCACACGCGATCGTCGATGTGAGGCGCGGTTCAGCGATCATGGCGCCGGCTGCATGGACGTGCGCCTATGTCACGGTGGGCCAGACTGTCCACTATCTTGACGACTCCACCGGCGAGCAAATCCACGACACGTGGCAGGCTGGCAACTAACGCGAACCAGAAAGGTAAGACGAAAGATGATAATTACTAGAGAGATGCTTGAAACCATCGATGGCGTGCAGATCGAGGACTGGTCGCGAGACGCAGACGAGTACGTCGCTGCGCTGCAGACGGCCATCGAGGCCTGGTTGTATTGGCTGAAAACAGTGCGACGATCGCTACAGGTCAGCGATCGCGAGATGTCATCACTGTGTGGTGACGGCGGGTTGCCGCGCGACGACGCTTGGCGAACGCTACTGCTCGACGAGGGTGTGATTGCACTATGCAACGGCTGGGCACCGCCGGGCGACCCGTGGGCAGGATATCCGCCGCAGGAGATCGCCTATTCATATTGCGGGGCGCGCAGGTCGATCAGTTATCAGGACCTGTCAGAGCTGGTGCAGAACTGGGAATTGGCCATGACACCTATTTTGCGCGACGAGAAAGCCGTGGCGACAGCCACCAAACCGAAGGGGTAGAGTGAAATGAGGAAGACGATTCCAGACGAGGGCGGCTGGTATTGGTCCCACTCGCCAACTGACGGCGAGTGGTGCATGACGCTAGTCAATATGGATCGCGAAACAATTACGCTGTTTGACGGGGTGGAACCGCAGCGAGGGCAGAGCGAATACCCGATTGAAGATTTCGACGGGAGTGAGCGACTGTGGTATGGGCCTTTCCACTGTCCTGGTGGTGACTTTGGTGAGCATACGATAGGGATGGACGTTGAGATGCACATGCGGGCCACCGCAGAAAAGAAAGCGATGTGCCTGACCTACGTCGATTACGAGCACTGCGAGGAAGAACATTATTCTGGGTCGATTGCGATTACTGAGGTGCGATCAGCTGCCGACGCCTCTGCGCTGATAAGCATGTCGCATAACTTCAGAATGAAGGGCAAACGATGAGCAACCCGAAAGAGAATGGATGGGACTAGCGACTACACTGCTACAAAGGGAGGAGCATAATATGGATTTGAAAATGTTTGACAGGGTGAATGTCTTCGTTAGGTACAAAGCGTGGAGAAAATTGCCAACGCTGCGTAAGCAGGTGGAGACGATAGGCGACGCTGTGGATGAGTTGCTCGTTCAGATGATCTCGGTAGTGGAGCAGTCCAACGACGTTGCGCAGGTCACAACTCGACGGCTCGACACGTTCGAAAAGGCGATCACTGCGAACGCGGCAGCGATGCAAAAGTTTGTGGAGGAGACGGTCGACACGACGTCCAACATAGAGGCGACTGCGCTGGAAGCGGCCGAGGCTGTCCTGGACGTCGAAGAGAAATACGAGAAAACGAGGAGCGAAGTTCTGAGCACCAAGCGAGCGCAGATTTCCAGGCTGAATGAGCTGGTCCTCGATGTCCGCCGCATCGCGGAGGAGGTGGTGAGCCTCTCGGCGGATACGGCAGGCGTTCGTCTCGATTTCGACGACTCGCAAAAGCCAGGCGCGCTGAAGGTGTTTGAAGTCTCTGACGAGCAGGTTCTCAGTATCGTCGAGAAGAGCATGGCGACGGAGGTGGTGCAAGGGCTCGGCAAGCGTATCTCGGAAGTCGAGGCCACCGCCGGCGAGTTCGCGAACCTGTATGAAGACATGCGAGCCATGGTCAACCAGTGCGTGAAGCGGAAGCAGCTGAAGAAGGAGGTGACAAGACTCAGCGACGAACTCGCGAAATCCTTTGTCATTTCAGACGAGACTCTGGCCGCAGTGACAGAGCGAGTGTTGACGACGATTGTGACTGCCGATATTGTTGGTCGCTTGCGACTAGCTGACGTGCTCAAGGACAGTGAAACGTTGTCCACGCCGAGCGAGAAACTCCGCAAGGCGATAATCTATCGCAGCGAATTCAGCGAGTGAGGAGCGTATGGCACTCAACGGCAGTCACGGCGGACGAAGGCGGGGCGCCGGTCGCCCGCGTTCCTACGACGAGGGCTTGACGGTCGCCTGCGGTGCGGCGATTCCCAAGTCGATCGTCAAGCGACTTGACAGGATGGCGAAGAGAAAAGGAGTGACCAGGTCGACGGCGATTTGTGAAGCGGTTCGGCAAATGGTCGGCCAGGCCAAGCCGTAGCTCACTCGCAGTTTCTAAAATGGAACCCGGGTTCCATTTTAGAAACTGCCCTTATGGGGGGGGGGCTTCCGCTAGAGCCACGAGCCGGTAAACTGTCGACCGTGTCAAACGTGTCGGAGCGGCTTGGATGCCAGGGAAAATTCTCACTGTAGCGCAGATTTCGACGTCGAGCGAGCGACGTTATCGGGGTCCATCTTTCCCGCCGGCGACTCTATCGGTGGATTTCAACGGGGCGCCTGCACGCTTTACGTGTAGGTTCTAGCGTCTACGTTCGAGAAGCCGCTCTGATTTCCATTGTTCCTGCGTGGAAGGAATCCGCGCCGGACTAACACTTGGGAAGGGGAGCGATGCCTATCAAAATTCATGGGAAGGACTATTCTACAGTTGCGGAGCGGACGAGCGCGTGGCACTCGCGGTACCCGAATGCGTCGATTACGACCGAGCTAGAGCACCTCCCCGACGGTTCCTGCGTCGCGAAGGCGATCGGCGTTCCAGATCTGGATCGCCCCGAACGGCGATTCACCGGGCACGCCTGCGAGCGTCCGGACGATTCGCAAATCCACAAGAACAACCACCGAGAGATCGCGGAGACGTCCGCGGTGGGGCGCATGCTGGCGTTTGCAGGGTTCGCGTCCGACGGCTCGATCGCTTCCGCAGACGAGGTGCAGCGTGCGATCGCAAAGGCAGCTGCCGACCCGGTGGCTGCCGGTCCAGACGATGAACTACCGCCGGACACGGACCCTCTCTATCCGGCGTATCAGAGGCTCCGCGACATGCCTGGTGCGCTTGAGCTGATTGAGGCCTCGGTCAAGATCAAGGCCTGCGTCGATGTCAAACGCTACACGGTCGACGAGGCAAGAGCGCTGCTGACATTCTTATTTTCTGAGGTCTGCCGGGCTGCGTCGACCGAGTCGCAAATGAAGCGAGCGTTGGTCACCGCGGACGGAATGCTCGAACTTCTCGGCGGTGCCGAGGCGTTCGGTCCTACACGCCGCCGCATGCTCGATCTGTGGCAGCGGCTGCAGAGTGGGACCGTCGAGCGGATGCAAGTAACCGTGTGAAGAAGGAGCGACAGATGGCACTGAAGATTGAGCAGAGGTGGTCGAAGTATTTCCCACCGTTGGACGACGAGTCGACGCTGATGCTAGAGACAAGTCTACTGGACGAGGGCCAACGCGACCCGATCGTCTGCACGCAGCAAGGGACGGTTATAGACGGCCACCGCCGCCTGGAGTTATTGACGCGACACGGTATCGCGCCGGACGTCGTTGAGATGACTTTTGAAAGTGATGCGGAGGTGGAGGAGTGGATTTTGACCAACCAACTTGGCCGGCGGAACCTCTCGCCTAAGCACAGGCTATACACGCGTGGTCGGCTGGTTGAGGTCAAGACTCAGGGCCTCGCGAAAGCGAATCGGGGATCTGGACCCTCGCCGGGCTCGCCCGCTCGCGCGCCAACCACGGAGGAGAGCGCATACACGAAAGCGATTGCTGAGATCGCAGGCGACGAGGAAGTGACGCAACGTACCTTGCGAAAGAACAGACGGAGCGCAGCGGCGATTGACAAGCTGGCGCCGGCTGCTCGGGCCTCCTATCTGGCCTCGGACAAGACCCTATCAGTTGCCAAGTTGACCGCGATCGCTGGCGACAAGCCACGCGCGCAGGTCAAGGCGCTGCGAGAGGCGTTGGAGCCTCCCAAACCTGTAGTTGGCTCGCGAGCGGAGTTTTTGGAACACGCAAAAGGAATGCACCGGGAGGCGTTGCAGTGTTTGACGCGAGTGAGGGCGATCGTGAAGGAACTACACGCGCACACCCAGGCGAGCGGATACTTGTCGGGTTCGGTCACGAGGATAGAAGAGCTTACAACGGACCTGCGCAGCTATATTTTGACGGGAGCGCCGGTCAAGTGGACGGGCGAGCGCTGGACAACGAAGCTAGAAGAAAAGCAGCGCGCGGCAAAGAAGCCGAAAGCCGGCGCCAAGTAGCAACGCTGCGTGACTATCAGGAGGAATGCCTGGCGGCCATCGTGGAAGGCCATCGGAACCACGATTCCATCTGTATCGAACTGCCGACGGGTACCGGGAAGACGATCGTATTTACGCGATACGCAGCGCAGCAGAAGTTCGGCCGGTCGATTGTGGTTTGTCCACAACTCCCGCTGATTCGGCAGGCGGCGGCCAAAATACGAGCCGAGACTGGCACCGCTCCAGCGATCGAGCAGGCGTCATTGTGGAGTGACGAGCACATGGAGGAGTTGAGAAATCCGTTCGTTGTCGCATCAAAACAGACGTTGACGAAGTCACGCAGTGACGGCGAACCGCGGTACAAGCGTTTCCGCGGTGTTGGCCTCGTCATCGTCGACGAGTGTCACTACGCATGCACGAGGCCCTACATCGAGATGCTGGATTGGTTCGTAGCCCGTGGCGCGAAAGTGCTGGGAGTGTCGGCAACGCTCCAGCGGCACGACGGGAAGGCGCTGGGCGCGGTGTTCCAAAAGTGCGTTCGGCAATATCCCCTGCGGCAGGCCGTCGAGGACGGCTGGCTCGTGAAGCCGCGAGTGACGTGTAAACAGATCAAGTCGCTCGACCTGACGAACGTCGAGACGGGGATGACCGTTGCGGGTCGAGACTGGAACCAGAAGCAACTCGACGAGGAGCTGACTAATCCGGCTGTGGTGTACGAAATCGCGGAAGCGATCGCCGCAGAAACGAAAGGAAAGCGCACGGCAATCTACTGTGCGAGCGTCAACGAGGCACAGGCTTTAGCAGAGTTGTTGATTGATTCGTATGGCATCGCCGCCGCGTGGATTTGCTCGGACAATCGGCGCGTTGCCAAGGCGGACTGGCGATCGATCATGGATCGGTTTACGACTGGCGAACTCACGCACGTCTGCAACGTTGGTCAACTTACTACCGGCTGGGACCTGCCTGCGCTGGAGGCCATCGTGATGGCTCGACCGACTCAGAGCACCACCCTGTATACGCAAATAATGGGTCGAGGTACTCGGCCGCTCCCAGGCGTTGTCGATTTCCCCGAGTCGACTCCCGCCAGTCGCTGCGCTGCGATCGCGAAGTCGAGGAAGCCGAGCTTCCACGTCGTCGATTTGGTCGACAACAGCCTTAGCCACAAAGTCGTGACGGTGGTCGACGTGCTCGGCGGCGACATGCCGGAGGAGGTCCGCAAACGCGCAAAGGCAGCGATGCTTGAGGCGGACGAGCCGGTCGACGTTGGCGAGACGGCCCTTGCTGCGCAGTGGGAGGAGGAGGTGGAGGAGCACGCCCGCCTACGCGAAGAACGCGCTCGAATGAAAGCGAAAGCGACGTTTGAAGATTTCGACGTTGACGTCTTCGCGGGCCGCCGGGTACAAACACGGACGACGAAGCAGGGTGAACCGGCGACTCTCAAACAAATCAAGTTCCTGCGCTGGAAACTAGGTCGGAGCGCACAGGTGAGCGACATAACGAAGGCGACCGCCAGCCGAATGATTGGGAGGATTAAGGCGGGCGGGGCCTCGGCGTGGTATCGTAGACCGAAATGAGAGTAGCCCGTTGGCGGCGAAGTTTCTCACCTTTCGTCGCCGTCGACGGGCTGCGAATATAGCACCTTGATTGTGCGAGCCGGTTCGAAGGTATCGCCCGGCGCCCGCGGGCAACGCGTTACCGAAAGAGTCTGGCACAGCGTGGGGCGACGACGCACAACACGCATGCGGCAACGCAGTCAGGTCGGCGGGGTACGAACGTCAGTCGACTAATAAATGGGCGCAGAAAGGGAGAGCAGCAGAACACTCCGCGGCGGTTGCCGTGGGGTCGCTGCGTACCTAGGGGAACACACAATGGGGAAGCAGTCGAAAACGGCGGACCATGGCGGCAACCGTAAAACGTTCGTTAGTCTCAGAACTGGCTCGGCTCGCAGTCTACGTTGTCGCGATTGCGACAAGCTTCAATACGTAGCACGGGCGGCATTCTTCCGATCGAAAGCGCCGCGCTGCTACTTATGCGGCGGCGTGATTGTGGAGACGCCGATGGGGCAAAAGAAACGAACGGGCCTGTCAGCTGCGCAGCTGAAGGGCGGCTGCCCAGGCGTTAAGCCTTTGCGGTGTCCATTCTGCGAGACAGCCTTCAGAAGCGAGGCGGGCCTCAACTTGCATATACGGGACAACCACGGTGACGAATGAATAACTTCACGCTGGTCGCGATATGCGCGAAGGGGGGCGCCCGGTACGGGCGGTGGCGGTACACGCCAGAGGACCCAGACCGATACGTCGTCGCCTACGATGGCGACGGCGAATTGACAGGCATCAATCCAGGGCAGGAGCTAGAGTTTCCGATTTGGCCACCAGACGAGGGCAATCCCGATGAGCAGCGACCCGAACGAACAAGCGGACGATGATGAGATGGTGTTCTTTGTGGAGTCGGAAGAGTTGGACGCGGACAAACTAGACGAGGAAGGGGAGGAATGAAAGGGAAAGGACTGGTGTTCCGGTCGGTCAAACATCTGGTGGCATGGCTTCGCTATCATCCGGCAGGGGAGTGCATCCTCGGGAAGATTATCGGGACGCGCGACACGCCCAAACGGCCTGAGCCGGTAGTTGTCGAACTCTGCTCGGACGGCGCGGTATACGTGTACGGCTCGAAGCGCGTCAGCGTTCGCGTTGTCGTTCGCCCGCATGTGACGGCGCCGCAAGGTGGTCAGAGTTGCGATGACTACGTCGAGCTGTCGCTTCCTCGCCGCCATCGCGAGGTGTACGCTCCTGGACGTGTTCGCGCGGTGGGGATCGTCGAGACGTTGAAGCCGTCCGATATTGTCAGGCGAGATAACACGCTCAGGCGCCTAGAACTGCTGGGGACGTATGACCGATAGCAGAAATAAGGGCAAGCGCGGCGAGTTGGAGTTGTCGCACGTGTTGGAGGAGATGTTTGGCGTCTATTGCCACCGCGGTCAGCAGTACAGTGGCGAGCGTGGGAATCCTGACGTGGTTGGCCTCACAGGTGTCCACATAGAATGCAAACGCGTAGAGCGATTGATGCTATTATCAGCGGTGAGGCAGTCGAAATCGGACGCCCGTCCGGACGAAGTGCCGGTAGTCATACACCGCACGAGTCGAGCGCCGTGGCTGGTGACTGTCGAACTGGAGCAGCTGCCGGCGCTGGCCGAGAGGATTGTCCGCATCGTATCGGGAGGAGTGGCGAATGACGTTCGGTGACAAGTTGAAAACGGCGGCCAGGTCGAGACGTGTTATTGTTGCGGCGATTGGCGTCGTCGTGGCGTTTAGTCAGGAACTTGGTTTTCAGATACCGCCCGAAACAATCCAGCAGACTCTTCTAATTGTCGCAGCGCTCATCCTCGGCGACTCTATAAGGAAGATCGACTAACATGGATGCGCAAACGCTCCACCGATACGTGACGGTTGCTACGGTCGCTGCGATCGGGTGGATGATGTTCGGCGCTCCAACAAATCGGCGATCGGTGCCACGCATCGCCGAAAGTGCCGTCACGCTTGATTCCTCCGAATTTCGGGACCATCCGAAATCCCAGGCGCTGGCGGCCTTTTACACTCAGCTGGCGGAAGTCATCGAGCGGGACGCGGGCGCAATCGTAACGACGCTTGGCGAGTTTCGGGCCGGCCACAAACGAGCGTTGAGGCTGGCGTTTGCGGGGACTCCATGGGCAGATTCCCCGAAAGTTGGCGCGGAGATCGATTCGATCTTGTCCGCGGCTATTGGTGGCGAGTTGGACGATCGCGCGATTGATAACGGCCTGCGATCGCAGCTGGTGTCGGGGCTTCGTATGGTCGCGAGTATATGCGGGGGACCTGCTGGTGATAAAGCGACGCGATGATTTGAGGGCGCACGCGCTTGAGTACCTACACGAGGCACGGCGAGCGCTTCCGAACGCATCACCGAAGGAATTGCGGCGAGAGATTCGCCGTCAGTTGAAGCGGGACGGATACGGGTGGTCGTGGATTCTGGTGATTATCAAGATTCTTGCCGCCATTCTGCCGCTACTTTTCACGCGACCCAAGGCGTGACCTCAGATGCCACTGTTGCCCGCGTGGAAAGAATGGCCGAGCGGACGCGCAAACCGATCTGAGTTGCGCCGCCTTTATGCTCGCGGCTACCAAGGCGCCTACCATGCCGACGCGGAACGCGACGATCTAATAGAGCGTTTCAAGTTCCCGACGTTCGCTGACGTTTCTGACGAGTATGACTTGTGGTCGTTTGACGGCAACGCTGGCGAACTGTATTTGCCCTATCTATCGGTTCTAAAGTTCGAGCCGAACGCATACGAGGGCGCACAAGAAACTGGCGACTGCGTTAGTTGGTGGGCGCAACGTCACGCGGACAGCGTCAGGGCCAACGATATACTATCGCGAGGCGAACCCGAATCTTGGGAGGCGGTAGGCGCCACAGAGCCCATATACGGTTGGCGAGAAACGAGGCGGCAGGGTATGTCGTGCGTTAGGGCGCTGGATTATCTATTAACAAGCGGCGGCGTAGTGTTACGCGCGGTATATGACGACATCGACTTGAGTAGTTACAATCCGGAGGTGGCTATACGGTGGGGACGAACACGGAAAGGAACTCCGAGTGGGATCAATCAAGGCGCAAAGGAACATCAGATCAAGCAAGCGACGGTCGTTGAAGATCTGGAACAGCTCAGGGCAGCATTTCGGAGTGGATACTCTGTTGGCGGTTGCTCAGGCCTCGGCATCTCGTCACGCAGAGACGAGCGAGGACTCAGCGAGCCAAGCGGAAGCTGGGCGCATGCAATGTGGTGGGGCGGCTACGACGAGCGAGCGCAAACCGTCGAGCACGTAGGCGAACCGCTGGTGTTGATCGTCAACTCTTGGGGGCGGTGGAATCGTGGTCCGAGACGCATAGCGGGCACTGCGATAGATATTCCTAACGGCTCCTGTTGGGTGCGCGAGTCAGTTATTGGGAGGCGTTGCTTGGATGGCGGCGGATGTTATACGATGAGCGGCGCCGACGGTTGGCCTCCCATACTATTACCTGACATGGGTGCGACAGATGAGATATAGCGTAGCGGCTGCGGTGTTGTGTTGCGGCTGTTCGGCGCCTATCGTCGATGAGCTGGGATATATTTCGGCGAGCCTCGCACTAGCGACGCTCGCCGAACCGGAGGCGGCGCCCGTGGTCGACGTGGACCGACGGCACACTAGGGCAAATTGTCCAACCGATGGCGTGGTCGAGCAGGCCGACGGCAATCGCGTGGCGTGCCCCGATTGCATACCCGAGGCGCCGCGCCGGCGCCGCTTATTCACACGACGGAGAAAACAAAGTGGCAAGCTACGACGATCTATCGCCCGAAGATCAAGGCAAAATTGACGATCTTCTATCTCACGTCCGGCCAGCGGCCGGCACATTCGCGCAGAGCAGCCACACGGCCAAGCTAATCGGCCAATCCGGAGACGTCACCGGGGCGAAAGCGCTAATCGACTCACTCGATAGCGGCACGATTCCGAATCGCACAGGGCTCGCTGAGGCCCAGCCCCTGGAGCCGTCCCAGGTGCAGGAACTGCTCGCCGATCTGGAGAAGGTCGTGACCGAGTTTGGCACCCCGGAGAAGAGTGCTTTGCAAATCGCGGCATGCGGCGTCAACGCCATTATTCGAGGCAATGGCCAATGACAACATACACCAAGGCGAACAACCGTACCTCTCAGGTAGTGACGACGACCGGGGACGATTCCAACGGCGGCCTATGGGCGGGCCAACAATCCGGGAACGGTGTCAATCGTGCCATGAGTGATGATGCGTATATCGTGATTGACGGCTCAACGGTCCAATGCGAGGCGGTTAGTCGTAAAGTCGTTGAGTTCACGAGCGGTTACACCGTCAGTCAGGATGACTGTGGTAACGGTGGCTGGTTCAATATCGCGTCGGGGGCGAAGGCCGGGAATTATGCGTTCGGGCCGATTACGAGCGTAGACACGGGTAATAACCGATGGACGATTAGTAATCTCAACGGGCCGTGGAACGGCATAACCGCCGGCGAGGCGTTGACCGGCGCGATGGGTGGTGCGCTCGCTACGCTGGGGGAGGCAACGGCTCGGCAATACACGTACTCAACAATCTACGTGAAGGCGGGTACATACACGCTCGCAAACAACGTCCACAATTCACCCGGAGGCCCGCCCGAGGTGCAGAGCTGGTCTGTAATGATGGCGTTTAAGGACACGCTTGGTGATCACTTTGCCTACCCTACCGACCGCGTGATTCTGCAGCGCGGAACGACGACAGATAACGGCTATATGGTTAAGCACGGCGGGACCCGCGGAACGCTCTTGGCAGGCTTTGATATAGACTGCGATGACGAATGGATAGGAGGCACGAACGTGCGATGCTCAATCAACTGTATCGCTCGAAACGCGGACGGCCATGGCTTTGTTTGTTATGACTCGTTCAAGTGCGCGGCCTACAATTGCACTAATAGCGGCGGCACGGCTTACGGGTTCAAAAACAGCTCAGGAATTTGTGCAGAGTGTTACGCTGAAGATTGTGACAATGGTTTTAACTTGGCGAGCGGGTTCCGCAACGTCGCGCACGGGTGTAGCGGCTACGGGATATATATCCAGAATTATCATGGAGCAGCGTTCAACATTGCTGACGAATGCGGAACAGGTTTATACGGCAGTGACCGTGGTGCGTCAGCATTTAACATGGCAACGAATTGCACGACGGGAGCGAGCGGCCAAATGTGGGCGACGATTGCCTACAACAACACAACCAACGTTAGCGGTTCCCCGCCCGTCGGAAACTTCGCCGCCAACCCAGTATTGCAACTGACCGCGGACCCATACGAAGACCGAACAGGCACACCGCCCGATTACAGACTCAACGACACGGAGGGCGGCGGGGCCGAGCTAGAAAATTATGCGCCCAAGTGGGCAGCGGGCACAATCGCCGGTCCGCAAGAACAGTTTGCGGCGATCTTGAAAAGCAGCGGCGGCGGCTCAACCACGGTCGTGACTCCGGGCCCGGTTCAAGTAGGGATGTGATATGCTCTTTAAGAATGTGGCGTCGCAGGGCGTGTATCTTTTCCTGATCGATAGCAGCACCGGCGCAGGTAAAACCGGCGACTCTAGTAACGTATCTGTTACCATCAGCCTCGATGGTGGGGCGACTGCTGCCAGCACAAACAGCGTCTCGGAAATCGGCGGCGGCGTCTACACGCTGACACTGACCCAAGGGGAGACGAACGCAGATCGCGTCGCGATCATTCCAAGCAGCAGCACGTCGTCAGTTGTCGGCTCGCCGATCATTGCCTACACCACAGGCGGCGCGGTACCAGCCGCGGCGGCTGGTGCCAATGGCGGATTGCCGACGGTAGACGCAAGCAACCATGTGGCAGGAGTGGTCGCGACCGTCTCGGCCGACGTGGTGAGCGTAAGCGGAGACAGCACCGCAGCGGACAACCTGGAAGCGGATTACGACGGGACCGGCTACAACAAATCAGCGTCAACCATCGGGACCACGACAGCCAACACGGACATGCGGGGCACCGATTCCGCACTACTGGCAGCGTCTGCACCGAGTAACTTTGCTGATCTGGCAATCACAGCCAGTACGGGCAAAGTCACAGTGGGCACCAACGACGACAAAACCGGCTACGGCGTGACGGGGACAGTCTCGGCCGACGTTGTCAGTCTGAGCGGAGACAGTACCGCAGCGGATAACCTCGAAGCCGATTACGACGGCAACGGGTACAACAAGTCAGCGTCCACGATTGGCACGACAACCACCAACACCGACATGCGAGGCACTAACTCGGCCATATTGGCCGCTTCGGCTCCAAGTAATTTTGCTGACTTGGCGATCACAGCCAGCACCGGAAAAGTCACAGTAGGTACGAACGACGACAAAACCGGCTACAGCATCACGGGCACAGTGTCCGCTGATATCGTCAGCGTGAGCGGAGACAGTACAGCGGCCGACAATCTGGAAAAAGATTACGACGGGACCGGGTACGCCAAGACCAATTCCACTATCGGAACGACCACCACCAACACTGACATGCGTGGGACGGACTCGGCATTCCTGGCAGCGTCTTCCCCAACTAACTTTGGCGACCTCGCTATCACCGCGAGCAGCGGCCGCGTAACCGTTGGCACGAATAGCGACAAGACCGGATACAGCATCAGCGGCACGCTACAAACTCTCGACGCGCTCAATGATTTCGACCCGGCGGCCGACACGGTCGCCAACGTCACAACAACCGGCACGGTTACGACCGGCGTCACGGTCTCAACGGTTAGCGATGGTGCCATCGGTGCGGCGGCAGTAGCCGACATCTGGAGCACCACAGCCCTCGCAGAGAGCTACGCCAGCGACGGCAGCACAGGAACGGGATCACAATTGCTCTACCAGATCCAGCAGGCGCTGACCGAATTCGCGATCAGTAGCACCACAGTTACCGTGAAAAAAATTGACGGCAGCACAACCGCGAGCACATACACCCTCGACGATGCCACAACACCGACGAGCAGAACGAGGGCTAGTTGATGGCCGGGACATCCGACCTGATCGCCCAGGGCTTCGGCTCTTGGTCAACCGTGAACAAGATCCCGACGCTGGGGTTTTCGATCGCCACTCCTAACCCGCCACTCGATGGCGTGATCGAGTGGACTTTGACAAACACGCGCGCGGAGTGGACGTTGACAGACACGCGAATCGAGTACTCCGTTGAAGGAACTGAGTGATGACAATCACCGCGAGGGAGACGGGGAGGAAATCGCCGGCAGACGTAGCGGCTGCCGTGGCTGACTTTACGCCGCTCCTCCGGTCTGGGGAGTTGTTGACGGGTACCCCGACGGTGGCAGAGGTTACGAGTTCTGATCTCACAATTTCAAATGTGGGACTCAACGACTCGACTGTGTCGGTCAACGGCAGCGATTGCGTCGCGAACGCAGGTATACAATTCCTCGTCGCAGGCGGCCTCACATCGACGAAGTACGTTGTAGAAATGAGTTGCGGGACAGACGCCACACCGGCGCAGACGTTGGTTCGGAGTGGGACATTCTTCGTGGAGTAGTCATTGGCGATCGCTCCGCAAAGAATCGGCGACCGTAGGCAGCCGACTACGAAACTACCACAAGCCAGGTCGCGAGACTCGCGCCTGTATGATCACGTATGGCGGAAGTACGCGCGGCGATTCTCAACGGGATATCCTCTCTGCGTGCTGTGCCTGTGCCGTGGCAGGATCGGGGAAGAGTCTCGACGCTGCGGACGCGAGCGGAACGTGGTTGACCATATTGAACCGTTCGGCGGCGATCGGGAAATGATGTTCGACGCAGACAATCTACAGACCCTATGCAAGCGATGCCACGACCGCGACAAGCAACGCGTTGAGCGGAGACACCCGGCAGGCACAGTCCGCCGCCACTGGCTGGAGTATCTTAGATCAGAGATGGCTGACCACCATGCCGCCGAGCACGTCGCCAACTTCGCTGCGATGCTCCCCCCTGGTGTCCAAGCCTTGCTCGAATGATTCGCCATGTAACGCCCGTGAGCGTCCCCTATCGTCCCGCAGCACCAAGGCGGGTTGTATGTCGCTCAGGGCATCCGAGCCGCCCAGGGGCGTCCAGGGGCGTCCTGGCTACCCCTCGTATGG
>Ga0208030_1000523_pt1 | contig 26124 bp, 39 predicted proteins | sample MalvirDeepMed_M9_FD_184246 | JGI IMG/M metagenome (GOLD analysis project Ga0208030, IMG submission 184246) | Marine viral communities from the Global Malaspina Expedition - Malaspina viral metaG DeepMed_M9 (SPAdes) (version 2) | ecosystem: Environmental > Aquatic > Marine > Oceanic | place...
CCGGGTATCTTCCAGTTTTAGCTTCAGCTTCTACTACCCAGGTAGGCTCGACTCCAGAAGAGTTGAATTTTCTAGATGGTTCGGCCAAGTCCACTTCCTCGATAACTATCTGCGATGCTGATGCTTTCATAGTCATCGACGGCACTACCACTAAGCAGATACCAGCATCGGACATCAGCACCTATGTTGGTGCAGGCACGATGTCTTCCTTCCAACTGGAAGATGATGACGGGACTGAGGTAGCGATCTCCAACGCCAAGGAAGTGAAGTTTATCGGTTCCGGTGTCACTACCAACTGGACCGATACAGATAACGGCACTGACGGCGATCCTTACGATATGACCATCACGGTAGACGCGGCCCAGACCGGAATCACCTCGGTCTATAACGCCAGCTTGAAGGTTGGCCGTGACTCCGGTAACTTGATCGACTTTGCCACCACTGATAACAAGCTGATATTCAGGGTGGAATGTGTCAACGAGGTAGAACTGGTCCAGAACGCACTGAGCCCTGTGACCAGTGACGGCGTAGCACTAGGTACTGGATCACTCATGTGGAGCGATGCTTTCTTAGCCAGCGGCGCGGTAGTCAACTTCAATAACGGTGACGTTACGCTCACTCATTCAGCTTGTACGCTGACAGTGGCAGGCGGAACCCTGGCCGCTGCTGCAATCACAGGCACCACCATCGATGCTACGACTGACTTCACGATTGGGACCACAGTCATCACTGATGATGTGATCACGTTCACTCCCACCAGCAGCGATACAGTGGTGATGACTGCCACAACCAATGGTGCTTTCTCCATTGTCACTACCGATGATAATGCTGCCGCTGCGAACATCACAATAACCGCAGACGGGACGGTAGAGATAGACTCCGCAGGAAATATGACTCTAGATTCCGGGGCGGATGTTGAAATCAACGCTGACGGCGGGTGCATCAACTTCAAGGATGCTTCATTAGCCCTTGCAGCTATAGTCAACACTTCCTGCGTAGGCGAACTGAGGATACACGAAGCCGCCAACTACGTCGGGTTCAAGGCTCCCGCACTATCTGCCAATCAAACATGGACTTGGCCTGCCACAAAAGGTTGTTGTGGTGAAGTTTTAACCTGTGACGGTTGCGGAGTGCTGTCTTTTGCGGCGGCTGGCGGTGGTCGTAGTGTGTCTGGTGATACCGATAACGGCATCATCACCTGGGTCACTAGTGGTAACACTTTCGCCGCAGAAGCCAACCTACTCTACTCCTCTAATTATCTGACTCTCCTTGGCCCTGCTGATAATGCTACTTCGTCTGGTATTAACTTGGGTACGTCTGCTGATAACACACTGGGCGTTATCACTTACGACACGCTAGAAGGACGGATTAAAATCCAGAGCAACAACACCGCTAACAGCATGGTTATTGAGAATGTTAAGTGGTACTTACTCGACACCGCCAACGGCGATATGAGCAAAGGACTCACGCTGAATCAATTATGCGCCGACAACGAAATCCTTGCCCTCAAGTCCAGCGATGTGGCCCACGGTGCAACTGGGGTAGCTGAAACCGACACCTTCGGGGCGTTTACGAAGGGGTATGGTGCTGGTGGTGGGTTAACCATTTTTGGAATCACAGAAGGTGGAACAGGAATCACCATGAAGAGCATTGCAACCAGCGCCGTCACCTCTGACACTTGCGGTTCAGGTGCTACATTTGCGCTATACCCCTATATAAAATGCGGCACAGGGACGCGGGTTGTAGGTTCCACCGAAAATGCCTGGGCCTTTACGGACGGTTCTGCCACTCGCTTCCTGATGAAGGGTGACGGCGACCTCCACGGCGCAGATACATCTATAGCATCCCTCGACACACACTGTGACGTTGGACTGATACGCGCTCTGGAAACCACCAAGCGCACCGAAGGCATCATCAAGAACCGCTGGGACGACCACGTTAGAGAGAACATATGCTCACTCATCGACGCTGGCCTGTACTCTGTGCCGCCGTGGGAAGGTGGATTGCTGAATCTCTCTCAGCTATGGCGATTGCACAATGGTGCCATCTGGCAACTGTGGACAAACATCAAAGACCAGAGCGAAGAACTCCTTGGTCTACGCCAGCAACTCAATGCTCTCCAAGGAGGATGCCCGTAATGGCAATCACATTCAATACTGATAGGCTCCAGGGTCTTGAGGGCACGACTATCTCAGGAGTCTACGGCAGAATCCAAACGGTCACGGTCAAGAAGTACGACGCCACTTCTAACCCAAGCGTGGCAGTCCAGTGGAAGTGCCTCTACGATGTGGTTCTCCACGCTAGTGCTGTAAAACGGAACGCTGATGATGAATACCCAGAGTGGGGCAACCGCCTTCGCAGCCGTGAGATAGACCACTTCACTTGCACCTACGACCCGACCAGCAACAGCAACCCATATGCCCAGGCGTATGCAGACCTCAAGACCAAGCTGGCGGCAGGCGGTAGCCCCATCGCATCCAGCATCGCAGACGCATAAGGAGGAGTATGGCTAACCTGACACCGTACCTGACCGAGAAGTACACCAAGATGATTGCGGAGATTACCGCCGACCTGGGGAAGACGGCTGATGACCTTGCCAACGCGCAGAACATCATCCGCGCCCTGAAGAACCCAGACATGATGGTGAACGGCGTGTCCCTCACGCTGGACATGGTGCAGATAATGGAGAACGGAGACATCCGCTTGCTCCCGCCTGTTCCTACGCCCATCACTGAGACTTGCGTGAAGGCACCGGAGCCAGACAAGAACGGCAAGAAAGACTCCAAGGAACTGGTCAATGCAAGTTAGCCAGCAAGTCTACGAGGACGCGCAGTACCAGTCCTCTGATCCCATTGGATACCAGCCACCTATTCCCGCTGGCATCCATGACATCGAGTTGTCGTGGGACCGGCACAAGGGGTATATGCGCGTCATCATCGAGGGTCAGAAGTACTGGTTCAAAGAGTACCTGGGCAAGGCACAGGTTCTCTCCTGCGACAACAAGCGGGGCAGACTTAACCTACGCGCTATAGCCCAGATTAACGGCGAGACTCTGACCATGTGGCGCGACCCTAACGCTCCACCTCATGAGGAGGTGGAAGGGATCAGGCGCGAGAAGACTCACAACCGCCTCTGCTACCGTAGGCCGTCCCAAGAGTGGCGGCTGCGTGACGAGCGCATGGACTGGAACCACCCTGATGCGCTGGTACTTACCAAGAGTTACGTTGGCGACCTGAACGCAGAGTGGCACGCGAATGACAGCATCGCCCACATCTACCACAACGGCTACGCCATCATCGACAAGGATGATGTAGCCCACCTATATGAGTAATGGCAGAAGAAGAGGAGGAGCAGAAACCAGAACGACGGGACGAGAACCGGGTACAGATGACGAGTCAAGATATCGTCCGTCTGATCATAGCGGCGCCCGTGATTTTTACCTGGTTGTTCCTCGGATCCCGCATCATAATTTCTGCGACAAACAGCGAGGCAGTTCTAAATAATATCGAGCCTTTATTAACAGTTTTAAGCATCCTAACCATCCCATGTGTGGGAATCTTGCAGTCTTTGTTCTCCAACGGAGGGGATAAGAAATGAGTCTCTTTGAGAAACTAGCCCATCTGGTAGGGCATCGGAAGGTGCCGGTCCCTGCTATGCCAGGGATCAGTGTGCCTAGAATCTCATTCGGCAGCCGTGCCACGCTGAAGATAATCGTCTTCACAGTCCTGGTGTCGTTAGCGGCGGTGGGTACGGGGATGTATTTCACCATCCGCGATGTCGTTCACGGGTCATGGAACTGGCCTGATAGCGGGGCGGCCTACTACGCCAGCGAGGACGGGCTGGGAACGATGGGCCAGCAGTTGCCGCTTAATGAAGACGGCACGGAATCACAGACCCTAGAGATACGCATGGCTGACGGCTCTAGGATGGAGTCACTGACCGCCGTACTTGAGATGGGAAAAGCATCGGTGGACTGCATGGCCGTTGAGCGTGCCGCAGGGACAGGCTATCTCTGGGTGGACACGTTCACGATGAACGAGCTAGTGGCACCCACCCTGACTATGAACGCCAGCTTCATACACAAGTTGACACTGAGCGGAAATGTAGATGGACACCACGTTGGCCCGACCCAGAACAGCGCGGGTGCGCCCGACATCACAGTGGAATCAACGCGCGGCGCAGGTATCTATAATGCTTCAGGCACGGTAGACAGACTGCTCATTAGCCTGGCAGGAGACGCCTACATAAAAGATGTGTCAATCACAGGTCACTGTTCCACGGGGCCGATAGACTTGGACTTCATCAAGGCTGGCAATTTCAATCTCACTAATGTCGAGATTGGTGACGACGGAAATATCAATACCGTAGCCGTGGACATCGGCAGCGACACTATCATACATACTCTCGCAGATACGTTTGTCGATAAGAGCATCATAGTTAAGTGATCAGACGCAGGCCAAATAGACTGTTGCAGTGGTTCAAGTGTCAGATGGGCTGGCACCAGCTTGTGCTATGCGGCTGCGCTACCACGCTGATGTGTATCTGGTGCCTGGCAAGTGAACGCAATGCGGGAGATTAGAGAGCTAACCGAGCAGTTCCATAAGTTTCTGAATAACGATTTCAGGCATCTGGTGGTGGAGGTTGCCTACGTGAAGGGTCAGCTCAAGATCGTTCTTATGCTGATGGGTATAATCACCGTTGCGGTGGTAGGGTTGGCTGTCCAAGAGGTATTGAAATGATAGGCAAGATACGACCCCAGATATTCACAGCGATAGCCCTGCTTGGAGCCATCACTGGCTACGCTATTTATTCTGACATGGTGGAAATAGCAACCGGGACCGTAGGTGGGATGGTGGCGCTCGCGATGAAAATAATGGAAGGAGACTAGGGTTATTCAGGGACGTCCTTGAGCATCATGTCAACTAGCACCTCCTGGCGGATGACCAGGAGGTGCAGTAGACCTACGGCGATGGCATCGATAGCGTCTTCTGGGTAGTAGCGGTACTCAGTGCCCAGGTGCCCTATCACGCCGGCCATGAGTTTCTCTTTGGCGCTCCCATCTTTAGCCCACTCCCCGCATCTTGGAGACACTGTGGCTTTGATGGTCTGGTTGTTGTAAGTGCGGACAACAAGGCCAGGGCTAACCCCTCGTTTTTTCCCTAGCCCTCGTGACCAGGTGTTGATCTCGGAGAACACTGCCTCCAGGGAGATCGCTGGTTTGCGATGCCTGGGTATCGGTCTTTCGATCGCGACTGACCCCAATATCGGATCGCAGAGCTCATAGATCTTCTGGAGCTCAGACCTTACCAGTGTTGCTCTTTCGGCCAGGCTTCCGTTTGGTACCTCTATCACTCCGACCGCTGCTGGGTGGACTTCCTCCATTGTCTTCCACCACGCCCACCCGGTTTGGTGTGATCCTGGGTCTATCGCTAGGACCCCCCGCTGCAGCACTTCCGGGTTGGTCTTTTTTCGAGACAGTCGATCGAGGGATATGTCTCCTCGTGATTTGACGGAAGGCTTTTTCGTGCTGACATTCATGGTCTCTCCCCTTTTCCCAGGTGTCGAATGCTTGCCTGCAGGCAAGGCATTTGCAGACTACCTTTACTCCGTTCTCTTCCAAGTAGTGCGAGCTGAGCATCCCGTAACGCTCTGTTGCTTCTAGTTCAACATTGGGATACCTGTCTGCCAGGATCCGCCAGCGTCGATGGAGTCCTCGCCCTCGTGGTTTAGTATTTGGTGCGTGAGTCCTCGATGGGGTAGTCGCAGTGGATGTTGTCGAGCCAACCACAGATTCTACAACTATCGTAGGCTCCGTAATGGTCGGATTCTCGATGGACTGCGTTTTCTTGAAAACATTTAGGACACGAGTGAACCAGTTCATAGTTTCTTGAACCTCCGTTTTTTTTGTGTGGGAACGCATTGTTCGCATCTGACAACGGTATCTGGACATTCTTTTCCGTCCCCGTAGATACATCCGGTGTATCTGAGGACGTTCCGGAGAAGCTGGTCTCTTGAGTACCATTCGTCGAACAGTCTGCCGAATTCCTCACTGCCACCTCCATCCATGAATGCGTTGTGGTCTTCGTCGAGTTCTGATTGACCAAACTGTAGCAACAGCAGCTGCTCCAGGACTTGGCCGTGTTTCTGTAAGTCTTGCTTCAGGCTTGCATTCAGTGCGGTCGAGGGTGTTACCCATATCTCTCCATCTTCTTCCAGGCCGATGATGACCCCGCTGTCATCGAGCTCCGTTATCAGCTGGGCTGCAGGGTGCACCACTACAAGTCTCTCCAGCGTACACGGCCCCGGTCCTCACGCGGTGTTGAATGCACCAGGTACCTCATGGGGTCTGACCTGGTACCGGCGCCAAGGCGTTCTAGGTATCCTTCGGTCATCAGCTGTCGGATGGCACGTCCAACCACTGCAGTCTTCCCTTCTACACCGTCTACGATCTGTTGCCGGGTCATCCCGTCAGTGACGTGGCCCATGATAGCTTCTCTCACGTCCCGGAACTCTACCTCGTCAAGAGAACCAACTGCCATCAGCAGACCGGTATCAAAGTCCAGCTCCAGGACTGTCTCTTCCATATCCTCGCCGTAACGCTGGCGGCTTTCCAGAGTGCGTCGGCCGTCCCGGTTCCTCATCGCTAGCATGGTATCGACAGAACCAAAGATAGCGGTACTGCCCAGGACACTGTCTCCCATGTCCCGGTCTGCTTTGCCGGCGTGGTGGAGCATCATGATGTGGGCGCCACTAAGTCTTGCCATGGTGGCTATAGCCTCGGTCACTCTAGACATCTCGGCGTAATCGTTGGCATCAGCGACCGGCACCCACCGTATCATGGTGTCGATGACCACAAGACTTGGTCTGTGCTGTGCCACAGCTTTCTCCAGGGCGTAGATCGGTTCCTCGACCGTGGGCCCGGTGTAGACCCATATCCTGTCTTCCAGCTGGACGCCAGAGCGGACCAGGGCATCCTTGAGCTCACTACGTTTCCCTTCTGCGCTGAATTGGAGGAAGAGGACTGTACCCGGTTCCACTGTGCGACCCAGCAAGGTACCTCCGGTGGCGACAGTGGTTGCGATAGACCGGGCCAGGGTACTCTTGCCAACCTTTGGTCGACTAACAAGGATGGAGATCGAGCTGGTTGCCAGTGTCTTGTCCCAGAGCCAGGACTGGGTTTCGGCTGGCTCCTGCAAGAGCTCTGTCCAGGGAGTGAACGAAAATGACCCACCCGGCGCCGGTGAGGGGGCGTCGGATGGGTCGTCCGGCACGGGAATCGAGGAGGGAGAATCCCCGAATCCTCGTGCGCGGAGTGCTGCGGCTGCTCGGGAATGGTCGCCATCATGCTCCAGTACCGCATGGGCCCCAAACTTGCTGTATGCAGTGTTCGGGTCGAACTCTGTACTGGAAGTGAAGACATAGAACAGATCCGTACCCGCATAGTTCGTCGTTCCACTGATACCCACTGTCTTCCCGGGCCGTTGCCAGTAGGTAACGCCGTCCCGGGTGTATATTTTTTGCCATCCTGCCGGCAACAGGACATCAGACCAGGTGGATTCTGCGTTGTAGTGGTCACCAGGTCGACTTTGGTCTTCCGACCCCCGCAAATCGGCTCTCCGTGCGTTTTTATCGAGCGATTTAGCGAGGTCCAGTAGTAATTGGCGTTCCTCAGGCGTGATGGCCGGGATTGTTGCGATGCTTCCTTGCAACAGGGTATACGGCTGACCGGACGGGTGGACTGTGCCGCTGGTGGGCGCAATGATGACGTACCCACCTTCTCCCCGGATTTCGATGAGGGTTTCGTCTTGTTCGTTGTTGGCAAGTTTGAGATTGTGAGATATCTCACTACACCGCCACAACCAATGCATCCCTTTGGGAGTACTTTCCAGGTAACCGGCTTCGATGCGGTCGACAAGTCCACTAAGACCAGCCAGTTGGGCCTGGTCGATGAACTCTTCGTATGCGTCTTTGCGATCAAAGTCTATGCATTCTAGATTTCCAGATACTTGTCCACAAACTACACCGATGCCAGTGATGCTGGCATCGGTGTACCACTGTGTTATCTCATCTAGTGTCGGCCATTGCTCCTGGTATGTCTGCCATCTCCCTAAGGGTGCCTTGGTGCCATCGTTGCGTGGTGGGACTATCGATATCCCGTTATCTAATGCTTGCTCAGCTATCGTGAGTAGCGAATATTCCGTCATGCCAGGCATTGAAAAGGTGCAAAGAAGCTTGGAATGTCTTGAAGGCTTCTTTCCAGTCCTCTACGATGTGCTCCTTGTATCCTAGTTCGTTCTTGAACAGGTGGACTACACGGCATTCGTCCACTTTGGTTCCAGTGAGCTCTTCGATGGCGCTGGCATAAGCTGCGACCTGGGCGCCGTGCTCTGGGTAGATCCCGGCGCCGGTCTTCCAGTCGAACAGCACAACCTTGTCGCCTTCGACCCCCACAAGGTCTGGAGAGCCAGCATAATGATGCTCGACTGACCAGACCGTTTGCTCCGTCCAGAGAGGCAGGATGTCTGCCTCCTCTCTCCATGCCTGGTAGGAATGGACAGCTTGCTGGAGCTGCGCCATGGCTTTCTCGTCAAACTCATCAGCATACTTGAACGTGTACAGTTCCCCCTGGAGCTCAGCAGCGATGCTGCCGTGAGCGTCCTCCCCTATCTTCCTGGCTATGTCCATTATCACAGGCCCTGCAGCCTTGGACTCCCTTTTCAGTGTGTCCAACCGGGCCCTCCAGGAGGTCTTAGGACGCTTGACCTCTGACTCTGGACACTGGGGCCATGGCTCTGCCATGGCTATACCGTAGGCGTGCTCCCAGGCTTTGTTCATCTTCCAGTCTCTAAGCCCCGGCTTGCCAATCATGTCCAGGACCGTGGTCACTGATGGCATCGCCGGCAAATCACCTATCTGGTAGTAACGCTCGAACATCTGGGTCTTTTCAGACCAAACGTCATCTTTGCGATTAGTCACTTCCAGACCAGCAAACTCTGGTAAAAGACTTAGGGTTTTCATCCTGCTACTCCTCTTGCACTGCTTCTGGGCCACCCTCGATGAATTGGAGGATGCCTGTGGCTACCTCGTACATCTCTCCGCGTTCTATCTTGTCGGCGCAACACAGATCCTTGGCGTAAGAAATAGCCATCGACCGGTCTTTCTTCGTGTCTGACGTTGCACTGCCACCGCCACCGTTACCGTTGGGCTGGAAGTTATTGTTGGCTGGCTGCTCGCCGTTACTTGAGCTGCCCCCGTTCTCTGCGGCGCCCACAAAGGTCATAGTGATAGGGTTCCAGTAGTAGTCGTAGTCCCGGTCTGAACCCTGCTTGTTGCGGAACGAATTACCCTTGTTGAACTCGACCCGGTACTGCCCTAGCTGGAATGCAGATTCCCCGTTCACTCTAGGCCATTCAAAATACTCTATCGGGTAATCACTCCAGGGCACTACCGCCTTTAGCTTCCAGCAATCGTTCCCCTTGCGGTCTGAAGCCCCTGCGAACTCTGTGACGTTTATCACTTCTGTCTTGTCTGCCATTACTTATCTGCCTCCTCTAGTTGCTTTAGCACCGGTATGATGCCGCTCAATTTCTCTATGTTTTCCGCTATATGCTTGGAACGATCCATCAACAGGACCAGGTCTCTGTTGTGGACGGTAATCTGGATGTCCACTGTGCTCTTTTCGTCCTGGAGAGCCTCAATCTCCTGATGAACACGCTCACGAGTCTGTGCCAGCGTCATGCGTACCTCCTGTGGTTAGCGTCACTGTCTCAGGGTGGTCTCTCAAATCAGCTATCAATCGTTTGACTGCTATCCGAATTAAGAACGCCCTGGTCAACCCCTCACTCTCCGCGACTTCCCCCAGCGCGTGGTCGATGTCCGCGTCCAATGTAACGTGAATCTGTTGCTTGGGTGCCTTATGTGTTTTTTGCATTGTTCAAGTTTACAGCTACTGTTATGGTCAAAGTCAATACCAAAGTGTACATCCTGGAACCAGGTTGTAGACAAAAAAGGGGCCCGGCTTATGCCGGGCCCTGGCCTGTTTGTCGGAGGATTTCCGTAACCACTTCATCTGGTTTGCGCTTCTGTTCGTAGGCTTGCAGGAAGAACTCCTGAATGCGCTTGGATGCTTCCGGGTTCTCCAGGTACCATCCATGCCCTAACCGCGTCATATCGATGTTGTGGTCTTTGTTGAGGGTGAGCACTACTGTACCCAGCCACTCAAAGAATGCGCGTTCTAATATCATTCTTTCCTCCATGGTGGTTTCTTGAATATCATCCTGGTAGCCATAGCAGCTCTGAACTCGTCGACGTCCATGGGATCGACCTGAAGCGCATTAGCGACAGCGCTTATGGTCTCTGTTGCCGGCCTGTAATACTGTTTCTCTATGTTGAGAATAGTGTGGTTCGTGACGCCTGCGAGCTCTGCGAGTGCTATCTGCGATAGCCGGTGTTTAATCCTCAGGTCCCTTAGTTTCATCGTGCCTCCTTGAATCGTTCCGGTTGATGTTCGTCGCAAACGAATGCTATCTCCAGGCCCGGGTCGTACTGGTGGTGGTCGCCAGACCAACCACCAGGAGACTCGAACGCTGGCAGGAATATGAGGGCTGCTACGTTTGAGCAGTCTGGAATCTCGCACTCCAGTTTGTCTTTGTTGTTTGTCTTCTCCCAGTCACCCATTTTAGTTATCTCCCAGGAGACGCTCGGCCTCTTCGATTGCTGTGCTTAACCGCTCTGGGTTGAAGTCGCTCAGCTGCTCCAGGATGTTGTCCCACTCGTTGGCTGCGTTATCGAGCTCCGTTCGGGCTCGGGTAATGTCTTCCTCCATTGTCTGTAAGTCTGATTCCTTGTCGCTTGCTGTCTCCTTGAGATGTGCTAGCGATGTGACCAGCTCCTGGACTATGCCGGGTATCTCGTGTGCTTCCATGGCTTGTGCCTCCTACCTTTGTGTTAATATGCACGCACGGGTTAACCTCCCGTGTGTGTGCGATGCGTCCCCGGGTTTCCTAGATTTCCCGGGGACGTTTCGCGTCTAGGCTAGCTCTTCGTAGCCCTGAATACGGCTACGTCCATCCAGTCGTGCCAGTGAACCTCGGGCCCCTCTGGACACTTGTCGTCTTTACAGACCTTGGATGATTGCTTGTCGGACGGCAGTGGGAAGTCTGTCCCGTAGACGACCTGGAGACTCACCTGGCCCTCCCAGGGGTGCTCTGGCACCACCTGGTCGAGCCTTCCGTCTTTGATGTAGATCCGTAGACTGATGTAGTCCAGGCTGTCCCGGTCAGGAATGGGGCTGATGTTAACTCCCATCTCCAATCACCTCCAGCAAACTGTCGACTTCCATCTCTACTTCCATCTTCGCCCGTTCTACCTCTTCGGGCTCCAACTGGGTAGCTATGAATTTCGCCATAGCGACGCAAGCCTGTGATGCCTCTTCGTGAGGTGCTGTTACTGCTAGCCTGAGTGCTAGCTTGAGTCCCTCGTAGTCAGTCATTAGAACTCCCTGGGCCATGTGAGTAGCGCGTTCCCGAACAGTAGTCGGCGGTCGCCGTCCAACATGACTGCGTTGACGTTCAGCGCGTTGCCCTCTTTGAATCGTCCCTCTTCGTCGACCATGAACAACCCAATCTTCTTGTCCTGGTACTTGGTGCCCTTGGGCAATATCACCGGCTCCGCGTACACCTTGCCGTACTTACCTCCTATCAGTGTCTGGACTTCGTCCAGCGTGAACTTCTTGCCGTTCTCCGGAGTTACCTCTACAGGGTCCTGGTCCGGTACAAATAGCACTCCCATCGTGTGCCTCCTAGTAATTAGAATGTTGTGCAAGGTATGTCTGTCCAAAGCGAACTAGGGCCATTACGAATGCGTCCGCTTCCTCCAATGTATCGAGCTCTGTCACGTCTTCAGGCATCCCGGTGTCTTGGTAGTCATCGGTGCCCTCTTCGTGTTCCTCGATGTGTATCCAGATTTTGTATCCCATGGCAACCTCCTGTGTGTTTCTCAGTCGTTAGACTGGGGGAAGCCCTGGAGCTTGGTCTCCAGGGCTCGGCCTCAGTCTAATGGCAGTTGGAGCTCTTCTAGGGCCTTCCAGGCCAGGTTCAGGTTCTCTACGCGCTCTGGTACTCCTTCCCAGCCCTCGAACATCTCGTAGAAGCTATCAGCATCGTTCAGGGCCTTGGCGATAGCTGCTACTTGTTCGCCTGTGATAATCATTAGTAATCATCCTCCACGTTCTCGCCTGCAGCCCTGAGCTGGGCGACGCCGTTGCCACCGTCTGCTGCCCAGCCACAGTAGCACCGGGCCAGCATCGGGCCCGGCTCCTTGTCTTTGCCCCGGTAGCTGAAGTGGGCTCCACAAGAGCATATCCATGCGCCACAAGAATCAGATCGCACGTATGAAGCTATCGCTCTGTCCCCGTGTTGGTGTGGGAGCTTATGCACCTGGTTCCTCTGCTCCAGCACCTTGATGAGCTCTGTGTCATCTATGAGGTTGATTTCATCGATGTTGGACTCTAACGTCTCTATGTCAATGTAATAATCTGGGATGTCTCCCCAGTCGTTGCTGTCTACGGCCTGCAACTGTTCTTTGGAATCCGCATACACATACTTGGTAATGGCGGAATAATTGCGCTCTAGGATTACTACCTCGAATACGGGCATCACTTGCCTCCTTCTTCCGGGTCGATTTCTTCGGTTTCTTGCCACTTCTCCTGGTCGGTGAAGGAGTCAACGGCGTCGGCTCGGGTTAGTTTGTTGCTCCAGGCTGAGAACGCTTCTGCTGATGTCTCAGCGTCAACCTCGTATACGTAGGTGACGTGCTGGGTTGTAGTTATTCGGAATTCTGGCATCACTTGGCCTCCAGTATGGGTCTGATGTTGCTCCTATAGATTTTGATGCGTTGTCTCGCGAGTACGTGGTAAGTCTTGCTGCAACGGTCACAATATGCGCGTCCGCAACCACAGCTACAGCACGTGAGTCTGTCCACCATGGGGCTGTCGGCGCACGATATCTGCACGTCACATCTCAGGCTGCCTAGTTGGGTCATAAAAACCTCCGCCCATTGTGTGTATTTGCCGCTATGAGCGGCGACTTGGGCACCGGTACGGTCCGGTGCCCTGGTCGACGTTCAGAGTTCGCTTTCGTGGATGGGCTCATATGCCTCGGGGTGTGGGTCGGGGAGCAGCTCCAGGTCGATGCCAGTTGCTATCATTGCGGCTCTCCGTCGTGCGTTCTCCGCGTCTATACACGGTCGACATACCGGCTCCCTGACGCCGTTTACCGGTATGCTGGGCACCTTGTGGGGGTTATACCCGAATAGACGCCCACAATTGACGCATGGGCTGAATACCGTGGCGTATGCCATGCCTTACCTCCTAGTTTTCCGGGTATACGATTAACTTCACGCTCTGATCCCAGCACGCCCGACACTCTCCGCACTTGTTGCCCTGGTCGTGCGCTGGGCAATGGTAGCCTTCGGGGTATTCCCGGTTGCGTTTGACTACGCTCCATGGGAGCGTGTTCAACGGCTGCACCTGGACATCGATGTCTTCGACTCCGCTGTCTTCCATGTTGCCGGTGACTCCGTCAATCCACTGGTTTGATAGCCTGATGCATAGATTCGGCGGTTGGGTGTCCCCGGAGCTCCTGAGATACCGTGAGATAACCAGGTATTCCCGGGTCGGTAACCAATGCATCGTGTCCGGTGTCCGTGTCACGACTTCGAGGATTAATGCCAGGTGGTCGTCGCCCTGAAGGTCTCCAGAGTCGAACCACCGAAAATGTCTTTTCCCTGTTATCAATACCACCATAGCGTCGGCCCACTGTGGATGTTTCAGGGCTTCGAGACGACGCTCCAGGGCCCGTTGCACGGCCGGGAATAGATAGCGACGCTCCAGGGCGTAGCACTTGCTACATACCGTGTCACGACCCAGGGCGGTCGGTATCTTCCGGAGTATGCTGCCAATGTTGCAGTCATACGCGCTGATACTCCATGCGCCTTCCGGCATTTTGCCGGGAGCACTCAGGCCCCCGGTGATTTGTTTGGCTTCGCGTTTTAGCATGGGTCTCCTAGTAGATAGACGTCTCTGATTGCGTGCCCGGAGTCGGTCAACGGCTTCCCTTTGGTTTTCCATGGGATCATCGACGCCGGGCGGAGCTCTAGTGTGCCCTGGTAGGCCCTGAGGCCAGCGTTACGGGCTTCGTTGGCGGTCTTCCATCCCATTGCATACTTGGGCTTGATTGTGCGTCCGTCCGCGTGTATCAGGTGCCACGGGAATGAGGCGCGGAATATGCGTCGGTGGTCGTCTAACGACCAACCGGTCGGGTGCCCGTCGTTGTACAGCTCCCAGACGGCGGTTGGCCCGGTGCTAGTCTTCAGCCATTCGGGCCGGGTCGGGATTGTGTCCAGTTGTATTAGTTCAAGTTGTTTCATCGGTCCATACCGGGCCCGGGCCGGTTAGGGCCCGGGCCCTATGTTTTTAGGCTCCGCCCATCATTAGGATTTCGGACGCTCCGTATACCTCGAAGGCTCCGCAGTGCTCGCACTCGTACTTCCGGGCGTCTGGTTCGCATCCGTCGGCCTCTTCCTTGCAAGCTAGGCAAAAGCCCACGTTATCAGTCCCAAACATTTGGCGTTGTGCGCCGTCAATGATTCGGTCAAAAAATTCCTCGGGCATAGAGTCGAAGTCGACAATGGGCCCGGCTTCCGCCGGGCCCTGGTCGTTCGGGGTAGTCATTAGTCAAGCTCCCGGTGGGCGTCAATGATTCCCTGCCAGTCGACGTCCTGCAGGGTGCCGGTCATTAGATCCGCCCACATTGACGCGCTGGGGAGCTCGTGGAGCTCCACCAGGTCATACCACCAGGCATTAACCTGCTCGCGGAGGATGTCGGCCAGGACGTGGGGAGCGTTGTGCTTGCGGTTGCTGAGCTCGTAGAGGTATTCCGAGGTTGCCGGGGAGTCGTTGTCCAGCCACAACGTGACGCACCAGGTCGGGCGGTTCTTCCAGCCGTTGTACGTGGTGTCCGTGGTTGTGGGTATCTCCCACTGGGTCGGGTGTTCTTGGCCCATGGTATGGCCTCCTGTGTGTGTGTGTAAGCTGGTCAACCGGTAGGTTGACCGGCTCCGGACTGGGCCCGCCCTGGTGGATGGGCCCAGAGGCGGAACCGGTCAAGCTAGCTGGATGTCGTTTCCGTCGAACTCTATTCGGGTGTCACAGGATGGGCAGTCCCACAGGTAAACTCCGCCGGGCCCGGTCTCGAAGTCGCCGAGCTGGACATTCAATCGCTGGTGCCCACACGAGCATTGCAGCTCGTACGCGGCCGGTACCAGGGCAACCCAGCGGTCGCCAAACTGGACACCGGTGCCGGGAACGTCGACCGGGGCGCGACTCAGGAAGTCGCGCCCTTTGGCGGTCACCTGGTAGGGAATGGGGGTGTCGTTGGTCATGCGTGGGCCTCCTGGTGGTCGATGAGATACCGGCGGAGAGCGTGGGCCAGGTGCCAACAGTCCAGGACATAGTCACCGGCCAGTTTCTCGACGGGCTTTCCGTCGTCGGTGAAGTCGACGACAATGGTGGCTCCGGTGCCCTTGAGCTCCTGGGCGATGTGCCACAAGTCCGGAATAGAGATCGCGCCGGGTTCGGCGGTCATCTCCGAGGGTGCGCCGGGGTTAAGGGTAATCGGGTGTGACATTATTTGGCCTCCGGTTCGCAACATTCGCATAGGGTGGAGTCGGTGGGCTGGGGTGGGCGTCCATACGCTCGATGGTTGGCAATCAAGGCGGTGCATCTCACGCATTCCCGGATATCGTATTCCTGGACGACCTGGCTCCAGGGCTTCCGAGCGTCTGCCTGTAGGTCTGGGTTCGCCATCTGTGGGCCTCCTGTGTGCGTTTGGGTTTGCCGGAGTCTCCACGGTAGCAGAACGGGCCCGGAGTTTCAATCTGTTTCAATCGTATATATAGGTACTGTATACAGTTACTGTTAACTGTACTCAGGGAACCGTTACCAGTGAACGGTAGTGAGCTGGTAACGGTGGCTGTGTACTGTGGTCTGGGCCGGTGGGCCCTCCGCCGGGGGCTTCGGGCCCTCCGCCCTGGTGGTTGACGTCGACCGGGCCCGGGGCCCTGAAATGGGCGCCATTTTAGGGGTTAGGCGTGCATGACGTCCGTTTTAAAGGGGTTTTAATTCCTTTCAGGTGTTCTGGGTCGGGTCGGTTGTTTGGTCGGTAGTCCGTTTCCTGAATCTTGAGCTCCTCCGTTGTGGGCCCTTGTGTTGTCTGGGCCCTGGTGGTTAACTGGGCCCATGGAAGAGAAAGAAAGAGATCGCGGCACCGATAACGAGCTGCTCGACCTTGTCCGCCCGGGACTCGGCCACGTCGACCAGGACAACGTCGACCAGGTCGACGACCGGGGCAGCGAGCTGAGACGGATGATTGCTAGCACTGCAGCATCTCCGGAGAGAAAAAGAGCGATGACAGACTTGGCCGTCTGGGACAGACAGACCCGCTTCCTCGAGGCCCTGGAGACGACGCCGGGCATCGTCCACGCGGCCGAAGCGGCCGGAGTAAGCAAGCGTACGGTCAACGACTGGCGGCAGCGTGACACGCTCGGCTTCCTTGCCAGGATGGACGGGGCCCGGGAGTCGTTCGCGGATAGGCTGTTGGCTCTCTCCTGGTCGTTGGTACAGCGTCTGCGCCCGGGCCAGTCTCCGGTGTTACTCCTGAGCCTCTTGAACCACTACGTTCCCGGCTTCCGCCCGGCTACGGCACCCGAGCCCATGGACGCCCGGACTACGCTGGCCGAGCTCCGGGCCCTGTCCGCGTCCACGGCTCCGGTGTCCGCGTCCACTGTGACGGACGCCGACCGGGCGATAGCCCAGGCACAAGAGCTGCTCTCGGTCCGGAGGGATCCGGACCCACTGGGCCCGGTGGGCCCTGAGCCCATCGACCAGGGCGACGATTGACGGTCGAATCGGGTCCTCGAATCCGGAGGGATTCCGTCGGTCGGATGGCGGATTCCGTCACCCAGGCGGCCCGGGGTAGGGCACGGCTTAGTAGGCACGGTGTTATATTAGTAGGTAACCTCGACGGTTCATTTTTCAGTAAAAGGGGGTCTCAGGATGGCAGAGGAAGTTAGCCGGCCGGCGGAGCCCAGGACGTTGTGTGAGTACTTCTCACAGTGGGATGATTTCGAGGGTACGTTGTTCATCGATGAGTTTGATGCAGCGTTCGTGGGGTTTGGGTGGCAGTTCAATTCGGGTCCGATAGCTACATATGACCAGGACCTGGTGATGGAGATCTTGATGGCGGACGGGACCAGTGAGGAGGATGCGTTGGAGCATTTCAACTTCAACATCATTGGCGGGTATGTGGGGGAGCGTACGCCGATCTTCTTGACTAACGTCAAGGATGGGGCTGTGCAGGATTTCTTGAAGCGTCAGATGGGGGCAGAGATCAGTGGGTGGAGCATACCTGAGGGTACGACGGAGATAGGCTGATGCCGCTTGCGCCTACAGTTGTTGATTATTTATTCGATAAGGTGGAGTTCGAGCCTACGCCGTTGCAGCGTGGGATCCTGGAGTGTCGTAAGCGTTATGTGCTTGTGAGTGGTGGTGAGCAGGCAGGGAAGAGTATGGTGGCGAGCAAGTATCTGCTGAGCCGGTTCATGGATACAGAGGGGCCTGGGCTGTACTGGTTGGTAGCAGCGGACTATGAGCGTACACGAGCTGAGTTTGATTACTTGGTGAGTGATTTCGCTGCGTTGGGGGTTCTTGCTGAGTCTACCAAGCGTGTTGATCCTGGGCGGATAGTGTTAGCGGACGGGACGCGGATCGAGACGAAGAGTGGTAAGGACCCCCGCACGTTGGCTATGAGGGCCCCGAACGGGATTGTGGGCTGTGAGGCTAGTCAGTTGGACCATGAGACGTTCTACCGGATACGGAGCCGTCTGGCGCCCAGGAAGGGGTGGATGTTCTTGAGTGGGACCATGGAGGGGTCTTTGGGGTGGTACCCGCAGTTAGCAACGGCGTGGTTAGCGGGTGCAGGGGATGAGCAGAGTTTCGCGTTGCCTAGTTGGAGTAACCATCACTTGTATCCAGGCGGACGTGAGGATCCGGAGATCCAGGCGTTGAAGGATAACAGTCCGGACGAGTTCTTCTTGGAGCGGATCGAGGGGATACCATGTCCACCGACTGGTTTAGTCTTTACGGAGTTTCGTGCTGATCTGCATCTGGAGGATATCAAGTATGAGCCTGGACTACCGGTGCATCTGTGGATGGACCCCGGGTATGCCGGGGCGTATGCGGTAGAGGTGATCCAGATCGTAGATGAGCAGATACGTGTGATAGATGAGATCTACGAGCGAGGACTTGTTACTGATGAGGTTATCCGAGTATGTCAGGCTAGAGAGTGGTGGCAGGACGTACAGTACGGGGCGATTGATGTGGCTGGTACTCAGCATCAGGCTATGGCGGCGCCGGCTGAGGTGTGGATGAGGGAGACCGGGTTATATCTTGCGAGCCAGCGTGTGCGGATCAACGAGGGCACCGAGCGTCTCAAGGCTTTCTTCAAGCCTGATCCGCTCTCTGGTCAGCCAAAGATACTGATATCACCAAGAGCTGAGGGTGTACTGAGTGAGTTAGGGGCATCTCCTAACCCTTTTGACGGTCAGACGCGGGTATACAAGTGGAAGACAGACCGTGATGGTAATATAGTGGGGCAGACCCCTGAGGATAAGTACAACCACGGGGTCAAAGCCTTGATATACGGGATCGTAGATCGGTTCGGGTACGGGTCCATACGTGATCGTGAGAGTATCAAGGTTAGGCATTGGTGATGATATATGGCTAAGTCTGATTGCGATCCTGACGAGATCATGAATGCTGTCCAGCGTCACGCCGATGAGACTGAAGCTTTGCGTGACCGGATGGAAGATGACTATGATATCTACCGTCTAGTCCCATTCGAGGCTGATGAGGGTTATCAGTCTTACACGAGCAACGCTCCCCAGACATATGCGGATAAGATCATCGGTTGGATATCTGCTCATAGGATGGTATTACGTGTCCCTCATCGTGGAGATCGGCTCCAGGAGCGGGAGCGTAACGATAACAAAGAACGGTTCTTGATCGGTTTGTTGCGTGCTGTAGACGAGGAATTGAGTAACCAATTGTTGCCTCCATTGCAGGCACAATTGGCCTGGTTCATGTGTTTACGTGGTTGGTACGCCGGCAGGGCCTTGTTTGCCAAGGAAGAAGATGGGACGACGTATGCCAGCGTGATGCCGTGGGACCCGCTCCATACCTACTGGAGTATGGGTCATCGTGGGTTGGATTGGGCTTGCTACAAGACCAGGCGTACGTTGCAGGAAGTACGGGCAGAATACCCCAAGTTTGAGCTTGATGAGTGGACTATAGGCAACGAGAACCCCGATGAATTCGGGATGGATGTCTATGATTACTACGACCGCGAACAGAACTGTGTGGTGATCCAGGGTAAGTTTGCGAAGAAGCCTCAGGAACATGGAGCTGACCGGGTACCGGTATTCCTGGGTATGGTCGGAGCCCAGCCACCTTTGCAGGGACGCTTCAACGGCCGGCTAGATCCTGACATGATCGCTGATTATGGTGAGTCTTTGTTCCGTTCCAACCGGGAACTGTACGAGAAACATAACTTCACCATGTCAGTCATGCTGGAGATGGTTGCTAGAGCCCAGAAGCAGGGCTTGATAGTGCGTTCCAGGGACGGATCGAAGACTCTAGACGAAGACCCGTACCGCGCTGGTACTGAGATAAGTCTCGGTGAGGGCGAGAATGTAGAGCCTTTAGGGTTGCTAGAGATAGCTAAAGAGACTGGCGCCTATATGGGTGTCGTAGCTGGTGAGATACAACGTGGTTCGCTGCCATTCTCGGTATACGGTGAGCTTGAATTCCAGCTTTCTGGGTTCGCTATCAATACTTTGAGGCAGGGTATCCAGACGGTCATCGAGCCGCGTATCGATGCTCTGAGAGATTGTTACCGTCAGATATCGAATATGCTAGCTGACCAGTATGCAAGCGGAACATTCGATGCGATCGAGCTTTCTGGTTGGGCTAATAACCGTCAGTGGTTCAGTGATGAGATCACCTACGAGATGATTGATGGGGTAGGTGCTCCTGAGATCGACTTTGTGGGTAACCTGCCGCAGGACGAGATGACCAAGATGAGCATGGCGCAGATGGCTCGTGAGGGCCCACAGCCTTTGCTGCCTGACGTGGTCATACGCGATGAGATCCTGGGGCTGCAGTCTGCAGACGAGATAGAGAACCAGATCAAGGAGCAGATGGGCGAGCGTATGCTGCCTGAGGCTGCTTTGTGGTCTATCTTGAAGGCTACAGAAGACCGTGGACGTCCTGATCTGGCCCAGTTCTACATGGGCCAGCTGCAGGAAGTATTGATGCAGAAGCAGCTTATGCAGCAGCAGATGATGATGCAGATGCAGGGCGGCGGTCAAGGACAAACTCCCGGCGCTCCCGGTCCTGGTGTGCCTCCGCCGGGTCCGGGTGCTCCTTCTCCTGGTGGCGCAGGGCCAGGTCCTACCCCTGGTCCCGGCCCTGGCGCTGCTGGACCTGGATTGAGGCCAGAAGTGATGCCGGCAGCAGGGCTAGGCATTCCACCACCAGCTCCTACTCCACCTGGTATGCCAGCTGGTCCACCAGGGACACCACGTCCAGGAGCCCAAGGTGATACAGAAAGACTTAGAAGACTCGGTCTATTCGGACCTGGAGGTTAGTTATGGTATCGATGCAATTTGATCCAGATTTTGGTTGGATACCAGTAGATGCACAAGGGAATTTTGATGTTGCTGCAGACGCTGCGATAAACGCAGAGAGAGCTGCACGCGGCATCGATGTACGTGACCCCGGGATGATGTATCGCCCTGATGTGACGAAAACTCTGGGTGCAACGCCAGGTCAACCAGCGACCTATACAGCAGGATTCGGTCAAATAGCTGACCCACTTATCACGTTAGCTAACCTTGCAAAAGCTCCTGGAGCTATAGGCAGAGAAACTGGAAACGTAGGTAGTGGTGCGGATGCTTTGATGAAAGCTATCCAGGTAGCTGCCCAGGGGATGGCAGAAGCAGGTCAGCCCGATCCTCTGGCTGCAGCTCTCGCAACACAAGGTCTAACACCTTCTTACGAAGAGGAACCAGTAGCACCAGTAGCACCAGTAGCACCAGTAGCACCAGTGACTGGACCACAAGAAGGCGATGAACGCACTGACGATGCTGGTAATACATACACTTTCACAAATGGAGCTTGGACACAGACTGGAACCGGCGAAGGACGGATCGAAGGTGATGGTACTCTATCACCTTCTGGATGGACTCCTGGTTATGCAGAATTATGGAGAGAATTGAATGGTGGCAGCATAACTGACGTTAGAGAGATAGATCGATTGATCTCTGCTGGTGGATTCACTCCTGAAGAGAAAGCACAACTCGCTGAACGGGCAGCAATCGCTATTATGAATGGCGCACCTGCTGGGTCAGACATGGAAGCCGTTCAGATAGATCTGGAGAGTATCTGGAACAAGTTCGTAGCGCCTCATAGTGGTGCCCAGCCAGGGCAATTCACAGATTGGGCTTCTGGCATGGGTTGGACTGTTGTAGATAGTTCTATAGACCAGGAGGCAACTGGTCTTGGTAGCCTTGGAGATGTACAACCCGGCCAGGATGTAGGAGCTTATTGGGCTTCAATTTTTGAAGGTACGTTTGCTGGTACTGCAGGAGGTAGCTGGGAATCTAAGATAGATTCGATAGCAACTGCTCTCTATAAGAACCCAGATGTATGGGCTAGTAGACCAGGTATGGCTGGACTCAACCCTGAAAATTTTACCCTCCAAGAGATCAAACAATGGCTGACTGATACTGCGTGGGGGTCTATTCCAGAAGCTGAACGTACCAGGTTAACCGGGGCATACGGTGGAAATAGCCCGGTACCAGGGATGTATGACATCAAGGGCGCACCTAGTGCTGCCGCACCTAGTGCTGCCGCACCTGGTGCTGCCGCACCTGGTGCTACCGCACCTGGTGCTCAACCTGGTGCCCAACCTAGTGGGCCAACTCCAGTAACAGGACCTGGTGGAGTGCCGGTACCTACTCCTTCAGTTACTCCTCGAACTATAGAAGAGATGTTGGGGATGTACGTCGACCCGGCCGGGGAACGTAGTTTCAGCGAGATATATCCTGGTTTTGCAGCTTCTCAAGCTGGTTACGGAATGCCAACAGTGCAGCAAGCTTATCAACAAGCAGCTGCACCTTTGCAAACGCAATACAGTATGCAACTTCCTAATCTACTTAAAAATGTTCCTGGAGATGTACTGTCTGGGACTGGTATGAACTACCAGACCCCTCAGGAGTTCTTACAGAGTCTTGCTAGTGGTGGAGGGCGTGTATTAGGCGGTTCTGATCTCTTTGGTTCATTGCAGAATATTGGTCAAGCTTTATCAATGGATCCTACATCTCAAAGCTTTATGGGCATGGACCCAAATCAGCAACTTAAAACAGAGATGTATCAGAGTCTATTTGGAAAACCTGCCCAGCAAATAAGCGCATTTGCCCAGCCGTTCCTTATGGCTACTAGAGGAGCCCCAGAAGCCCGAAAAGCATTGACTGATGCGATATCCCGGGCAGGAGCTAGATTTGGATATCAGAATCCGCTAGGAGTAGATGGTCAAAGCTTCTTGCCGTGGGCCTTAGAACAGAACTTAATGGGAATCAAGGGTATGTTCACTCCTGGTAGTACAAGACAGAACCCGGGCTGGCAGAAGCCTTTAGCTACAGCTCCTGGTGTATTCTCTCAGCAATTCTGGGATAGTCCTCAGGGCATGAAGCGTCAGGAAGTAGACCTTGATCTTGGCATCTAAGAGTCTGGAGAGTATCTAATGGCTACCAATCCATTCCAAGATTTCATCAGTGGTGAGACCTTAGGATCTCAACCCAAGCTCAGCTATATGGCTAAGCTTGGGAGCCAGAGGCCAGAAGGGTTCGATCAGACTGAAGAAGCCAAACGCCAGGAAGAGATGTTTGGCAGTCCTTTTGGGACTAGCCCGGCATCGAAACGGTACTTCCAGGGTCAGTTCCAGAACATCTACAACGAATTCCTGGGTCTCCAGGGCCGTGCTCTGCAGGGAGGTCAATTGCCATCCCAGACTTTCAGCCAGTTCCTGGAGCAATTCCCGTTCACACAACGGTACTCGGCATTGCCACCAGAGATGAGCGGACGTGGAATAAGCGGATTCGCACCTAGAGTCAAGTTCTCGTATCTATAGATGGTTACACAACCACCACAACCTACCCCTGATCCTTTCATGGAAATGGTTATGGAAGAACTCCGTAAGCAAACGGAGACTCTTCCATTAGCTCCCCCGGGAGCATCTCCAACTCCGATGCCGCTTCCGTTATCGCCTGCTGGACCAACTACAGTACCCGGGGCGCCAACCGGGGAAGACCGGTTACAGCAGTTGATACGTGAAGCTGCACAAAGACGAGATGGTGCACAACCATCTGCTCCGATTGCAGCGCCTGATCCCAAAGCAGCAATGGATGCATTCATAGCTATGCAAGGCGCTGCACCTCCTGATCTTGGCATACCTGAGTTCATGCCTACAGTAACACCAAGGCCACGATTGACTCCTCAACAGCATGGAGCTCGTCTTCAAGAAGACGTCATAGCTCCTTGGGAGTTATTGGATGTATTTTCGGAGACAGGGTGGGAGCTGACAAAACAGATCCCTAAGATTGCAACTGGTCGTTGGGATGAATTAGAAGCACCTACACTATTCAGTCAAGAGTCCTACTTGGCAGGCGAGAAAGCTTCTATAGAAGCTTTCCAGTCTCGACCATGGTGGCAGCAGATCATTCTAGGGATTGCATTTGATCCATTTGGACCACCTATAGGTGCGGGTACAGCTGTTGCTACTACCAGGGGTTTGTTGAAGTTAGCTACTAGAGGAGTAGTTAAGGGCGCTGGCAAAATACCTTTCAGAAGCCGGCAATTAGCTGTAGAGCTTCTAGAGGAAACTGAAGATGGCATCAAGATCAAGCCTGATTTGGAGAAAGCTAACCCAGAGATCATTCAGGAATCAGTCAACAATATGCCACCCGGGAAGATCGCATTCATCTACGGAATAGCAGATGAAGATGCCGGCGCCTATGTCCGGTTCTTTGATGAAGCAGATCTTGCAGAATTCCAGAGACTAGAAGCTGACGGTCTGGGAGTCATACAGTACAAAGGTCAGAACAATGTAACTGATCGCTTCCGTACTTACCGGGAACGTGTCAACCGGATGAAGATGGACGAGGAAGCTGCAGTTCCATATGAACGAGCACCAGGTCCGGAGGTGGTTCCAACACCGGCTCCTGGAGCAGCTCCTCAACCAGCTCCTACGCCAGCTCGTGCACCAGCACGAGCGGATCAAGAGCCGTTATCTCTAGCAGAACTTGAAGATGAATATATAAGACTGGACCCACGTGTCGGTGAGTTAGAGCAACAAGCAGTTGCTGTTGGCGAACAATTCACTACTACCAAACGTCGATGGTTGAACTCCTTTAACGCTTTCTTCAAACAATATGATGACAAGTATGGTCAAATCCAAAATAGCGTTTTAAATAGATTGTTCCCGACTCTAAGGTTAGCTAAAGGTGGTCGTAGTTCATTTGAAGTATTAGACCCTCTTGCTGACGAGTGGAACCGTCAACTGACTATTCCTCTAGACACAGGTCCTGAAGGTAAAGTTCTTATTGACAATGTTATCGAGGCTATAAGGAGCGAAAGAAACCAACTAGCTGATGCTATAGCGATAGAAAACGAAGCTAGAGCTGTCAAACAAGAATTTACTCAGATCAAACGTCGGATGAGGGGTCAAGGGATCAAAGAGGGCGTGGGAGCTATCGACCAACCTCGTCTACGAACAGAAGGGGTAGTCGACGAGTTTGTTGCTGATCAAGCGCGTCTGAATATCACAGAGATAGAAGATCCAAGCGGCCATATTAGCCTATCGTTAAAATTTGCAAAAGAGAATAATCCAGCACAATTACTTCATCCATTTGGACGTCTTGTACGGCACCAGAGCAATGACCCAGATGGTGTTATGGATTCTGGTGTTCGAGAAGCATGGGAAGCTTGGATAGACCAATTAGGCACTGTCTACAATGATTTAGTTGGCACAGATGATGTAGCTGCTCGGTTGGTATTGAAGATTGACGACGGTCTACAAGCGATCCCGATCGATAGTTTGCCTACCAGACAGGTTATGAAAGAGCTTGATAACCTCCTGGAGTCTATTCGTAACGGGTTAGATTACACTCCTCCGGGAGGAGCAGCCCCAGTCCCGGAGACGGGCCTTCTGCCTGACCACTCTGTGCGAATTGCAGAAATAGACGCAGAGCTGGCGTCATTGGATACCCGGGCCAAGGCCCTATTAGCTCGCCAAAGTAGACCTGGGCAGGGCATGGTTCCTCCTCCTATCAAAAGTAGTGCATTTGATAGCCTTACTCGGCAGATGGATAAGTTAGATGCTGAGAAAGCCACACTGTTGGCGGAAATGCAGCCTCCCGCAGCAGCAGCCCCGTCCCCAGCTGCGGCTCCTGATGGAGACATTATCGCGGAGAATATCGACGAGGTAAGTCTCCAAGTGACTGGCTATAAGGATGACCTACTATTTCAGGAACTTCTTGCCGCCCGAGATCCTGCGGTAGCTGATGAAGTTGTCAGTCGTATGACAAGTCAGCAAGTAGAATTCTACAAAGGCAAAATGAACGCCACCGATACTCCTGGCTGGACAATAACAGGATCGAGGGCGCTAGAACGGGCATCTGAAGGAGCAGCCCTGCCTCCTGAAGTAGCTCCTAGAGTCAGGGTAGTTCCTGAAGATAAGCCACGGCGAGTAAGGATAGTAGAAGAACAGCCTCATCCAGCAGAACCAATCATCATACCATCTACACCTAGCACTGCTGCTACAGGAATCCATCGTGTTTACCATGGTACTTCCCAGGTCTTTGATGCTTTTACAGAAGGTGCCCAGAGTATAGATTCTTTATATGGCCCTGGAGTTTACTTAACTGAAAATTCCTCGGTCGCTTCTAGGT
>Ga0208030_1000525_pt1 | contig 26080 bp, 34 predicted proteins | sample MalvirDeepMed_M9_FD_184246 | JGI IMG/M metagenome (GOLD analysis project Ga0208030, IMG submission 184246) | Marine viral communities from the Global Malaspina Expedition - Malaspina viral metaG DeepMed_M9 (SPAdes) (version 2) | ecosystem: Environmental > Aquatic > Marine > Oceanic | place...
CTTAGACTTCAAAGAGAAGCTTCCCGAAGAGTCTCCTCCTTTTTCTCAATCAATGATAAGTAAGGAAACAATTTATGGAACTAAATATGGTCAATTTACAGATGTACTTACAGGAAAAACTCCACAAACTTTAGATAACATTGATAAGGCTATAACATTTTATTTACAAGACCCTGTTAAGAATGCTCCTCTTATTACTCAATTAAGAGCTCAATCAAAGGAAATAAAAAAGAGTGATAGCAATAAGGCTGCATTAGAATTAATGTCAGGTCTTGTAACGGATTTAATGCCTGCAGGTTCTAAAATAATTCAGACTATGGATGATTTTAAATCAAAAGATTTAGTTACTGATGCTATGATAACTGCAGCATCAGGAGTGCTTTCAACGGCTATAACTACTCAGACTGCTAGAATGAAAGCTGAATTGGAAGCTGGTAACTTAAGAGTAGATAGGTTTAAAGATTATGCAGATTCTTTAGTTAAGGCTGGTACAGATATATGGGAGATAAGTCCTAAAGACGCTAAAGTTCTTATGGATACAGGTCACGGGATATTGCAGGGGTTACCTTATATGAGAATAGGAGCTCCTACAGGTGTCCCTGACCCTACTAAAGAATTAGGATTTAGAACTGAGGAAGAGGTCGAGGCGGGATATAGAACAGCTCAGGCAGAATATAAAGATTTGTTTCAAGACAAAATTAAAGGATTTGAGGGTAAGGGTGAAAAGACTGTAGTTAATATTGCTGGTGAGAATATGTCTGGTAAAGAGTTTTTAAGAAAGCAATCTCTGGGAGATTTTGAAGTAGAGGAAATTTTAAATGCTACTATAATGGATAGAGACCTTCCGGGTGGTAAAGTTTTAGCTGGTAATTTACTACAGGGTGAAAAAGTTTACAACAAGGCTGGTGAAGAACATATAGTAACTAAATTTAGGAAAGTTACACCTCCCACAACATATATTGGAGCAGGACAAGTTAGTGTCGTTGGCCCCGGCCCGTTCTCAGGATTACTACCATCTAAAAATTTAATAACTCTTAAAAACTCAAAAACTGGTAAGCCAGTTACATTTACAAAGGGAAAGAAAAAGGATATAACAGAACTTACTTTATCTGAGTTTAATTCTTTATATAGTTTAGAGAAGCCGGGCAGGACATTTAAGACATATAAAGAAGAAAAGAAAATATTATCTCCTGAAGAGTATCCTGCTAGAAAAGCAGAAGCTGAAGAATATGCTGTAAGTTTAGGATATACTATTGACATGGACTCTGGCGAGAAAAATGAAATTCTTGCTAAAGTATACGAAAAATATCCAGAATTAAAAAGTAGGTAAAAATGCCTGAATCAATATTTGATTGGGCTGAGAGATATGAATCAGAACAGGCTCAGCCTATACCAAGCATATTTGATTATGAAGACTCCTTAAAACAAGGGGCTTACCTCCCACCATTATCCATATTTGATTATGATGCTATTAACAGATATGGCATACCAATAACACCATCATTCAGGGAATTACAGGAAAAGTTAGCTAGAGCATCCATCCTTGCAAGTAAACCTGACTTAGAATCACAGCCATCCCCGGGTATATTACCGGCTCTTGGCCGTGGTTTTGGAGCCGGACTTCTTCCATTTGGTATATACGAACCTGAAATGCTTGAGGCTCCTACAACTTCAGAAAAGATAGCCGAAACATTTGGAACTGTAGCTGGCAGTGTAGTACCGTTTGTACTTGGTAGTCTTGTTACTGGAGGGATGGCCGCCCCGGCTCTTGGTGTAAGAACAGCAGCTGCAGCATCAACTTTACAGAGAATCGGCAGGGCTAGTAAACAAATTAAAAGGTTGAATAAATTAGCATCAGGAGCAAAAGGGGCTGAGAAGAGCAAGTATCTTTCAAGGATAAATGCTTTAGAGAAAGGTAAATCAAGATACACATCACAATATAGAAAGATTCAAGATGAGTTTATCGAAGAACAACTAAAGAAAGGTATACCAGTATCACAGATTCCAAAGGTTGCCAGACGCGGACTGCCTCAGGCCAGTGGGGCATTAGGTAGAATACCGGGATATCAAGATTTTATTCTTGGATTGGCTAAATCTGGGCCTGATGGAGTTAAATGGGCTAATGCTGTTAATAGAGGTGCAAATAATCTTATAACATTTGCTGGAGTTGGTCAGGTATACAGGCCATTAGGCTCTTCACTTGAAGAAAGACTAAGTGGGTTAGGAAAGGATGCTATTGCTGCTACTGTGTTTACAGCTGCAGCTATGCCTAAGATATTTTGGACTGCTAAGGATGCTGGGTTAAAAGGATTGGCGGCTAGTAAGGGTGGAGAAGCAACCAGTATATTTCTGGCCGGATTTGGTAGTGATTTAGGTCTAAATAAAGATATGACTTTGGAAGATAGAATGATTCATGGGCTTGCTTTGATGGGGATTCATTATTCTATAGAAGGATTGAAGCGAGTTGGAATAAAACAAAAAGCATTTAATGCTCTGACAAATCTTGGTATTCCTCCTGAGAAGGCTTTAAGAATTATAGAAGGAGAAAAAGTAAATGAGTTATGGGATACTGCTGGTTTAGCAGCTGAACAAAAAGGAGATTTATGGCGTAGTAAAACAAATCCTGACCATACTTTATTTATAGAAAAAGGTCATATGTATGAAAGTGAAGATGGTAAGCTTTTTGAAATAAAATATAAAGATAGCGAGACTGGAGAATTTGATTATTTTAGGGGCCCTAGTAAAGCTACAGTAATAAAAAAATTATCAAAAGATTTTTACAGGGAAAGAAGACCTAAAGAAGTAGTTGAAGAAGAAGCATATATGAAACGAGACCCTCAAGGTCGATTATTGTATGAGGAAATTGGAACTAAGGAAAGGTTAAGAACCATTGCTACTCCCGAAGAGAAAAGAGTTGTTAAGGGAGATATTCCTGAGCATCTTGCAGAAGAAAGAGTTCATTGGGAAGCAGTGCAATCAGTTACCGAAAGAAATTTAAAGGAAAGCAAGAGAGTAGTCACCCGTAGCTCAGATGCTATTCCACTGGAAGTAGAGAAAGTTAAAAAACCTGAGCGTTCTAGAAAATTATGGGATTTAAGAACTTGGCACTCTGAAGGGAGTGAAAAGCCTAATAAATCTATTGATAAGGATTTCTATGAAAAAGTAGATAGTGCTGGAGAAGTATCTGGATTAAAATTAAGAGTTGGTGATGATGTTATAGTACCTGAATACAGAGGCCGTGGATGGGGAGGTATGGAGAGGTCTTTTGACTATAATAATGCAACAACTGCCAGAGTTGAGGCTGTTGGTGAAAGAGATATAGTTAAATGGATGAAGAACAATCCGGATAAGTTTGTTGATAAGGATGGCGTTTTAAAATATGATGACTCAACTATATTGCTTCAAGGGCTCAGTGCTGACCCGGCAGAGAAAGGGAATATAGTATATTATCTAACTAAGGTTGGCCGTAATTCAGATTTTTCATATGAGATAGCTGAACTTAACAGGAAGAATGAGTTCAATAAAAAATACATAGAAGAGGCAGCTAAGAATAAAAATGTATTACCTAATGAAGGAGATACTGCTTTATTTCATTCTGTTGACCCTGATTTACCTTTTGGTGGAAAAGAAAAAAGAACTAAAGGGAAGGCAACTCCGGGCGGTTTATACGCACATGAACAAAAAACTGAATTTATATGGGATTCTACATCTGAACATATAAAGAAAGGAGAGCCTGTATATTTTTATATAGCTGGGCCAAAAGGTGGTAAGTATAAGCTTACACCAGCAGATGAAGCCAGAGTAAGAGAATTTTATAAAAATAAAGATTCAGTTGCTGACCCTGATTTTATAGACCAGTTGATATTAAAATACACTGGCAATAAAGGTATGACTCAAACAGAATATAATGAATTACCTGAGAGTGCTAGAAAACAACTATGGGGCGAAAAGTATATAGAAGAAAGTACAGAAAAACAATATATTTACTCAGAGGAAAAGGTTGATATAAAGAATGAAGTCCTAGAAAAACATTTTGGAAAAGAGCGAGGCGAAATTATTTCATTAAGTGCAGCTGAAAGATTATACGGCCAAAGATTCATTGATAAGTATAATGAAGCTCTAAAGAAATATTCTGAGAAAAAGATTCCGGGTGTTGACCCCGGCCCTCCTTATAGATTAAGAATGTTTGTAAGAGAAAATCCTATATCCGAGGAATTATTTAGAGATTTTATTTACGATAAGAAAAAATTAATTAATCCTGAAACTGGCAAAAAAGTCATAGTCCCTCAATATATAGTCTATGGGTCACGTGATATGAAATCTAAAAAATTTCAAGAAATAAGGGATGCTTGGGATAATCATATTCATACCGAAAGAGATGCTATAGAAAAGAAATTATTGGAATTTCAGGACACTATAAATAAAATTGAATCAGGAGAAATCAAAGAAGCAGATATTGCAAAATTAAGTACAGATGCATCTGACCCATCGGCTGAATCTTTAAGATTTTTTGAAACATCAATGGCTAATAGGAATCTTGACGATGCTACTCCAATGTATAAGTTAAAGTTGAATAAGTCAGTTGATGGCAGGAAGGCTAAAAAATCCACAATGGAACGTGATGCTTCCTATCTATTTACAGAAAATGAATTGCTTTTCAGGACTGAAGAAGAGGCTATTGACTGGTCAAGGAATCATTGGAATAATCCTGAATCAGCCCAGAAGATACTGCAGAGTAAGCTTGAACAGGCCAATGCTAAACTTGAAAGGCTGAAGCCAACTACAATACAAAAAAGCAGGGCCAGTTATGAAGGTAAATTAAATAGAGAATTTAAACAACAGAACTTTACTAAGAAAGCTCAGGAGGCTTTGATATCTGCTGTTGTACCTGAATCTGGCGGTAAGATTGAAAATCTTTCTGAGTATGGAATAAGAATGGTGTCAGATTATATATTTGACCCGGCTGTTACTGGAACTCCCAGTGATTTAAGATTTAATTTATCTGTAAATCACAGTAATACTTTTGGTGGTCGTGTAGCATCTAGATTTAAAAAAGTATGGAGAGATATACGTGAGGCTGCTTTGCCAACTGCTAATATAATTGAATGGTTTGATGTTCCAGCAGCTTTAGAAATTTCTTTACGTAAGATGAAGCCTTTCAGCAGGACTAGACAGTCTGTATCAGGCCCTATGACAGAAGCATTAAAAGATATGGAAAATAAAGTTGGTAGAAAAATTTCTGGATATGGTTCTCCAATGAAAGACATAGGTAAATACTTTGCTGCATTTGCTGATGAGGCTACATTTGGTGAGTTTAGGAAACACAAAGAGTTCATAGCTTTTGAAAAGGATGCTAGAAAATTAAAAATTGAAGGATTGGACGGCATAGAATGGTTAAAGAAAAGACATGGGGAAATGATGGATGAGGTTTGGCAGGTATTAGTTGGTTCCAATGCTTATGTTATAGACAGTCATGGAAAGAGAAGGAGAATGGCTCGTTTTTATACTAAAAAAATTGGTGCTGTTGAAAAATATTTAGGACAGAAAGAGGAATTTAATTATGTTGATTACTTTAAAGACCCTGAGAATTGGGATGCTCAGGTAGCATCATTTTTAGATTATGCTAAAGGTAAAACAACTAAAGCTCTTGATTATGTGAATGGAGAACTGAGGGAAGTGACTGTTAACAAAACCAAGTCAAAGATTTTTTATGAAGAACCATTCTTACATAGGATGGTAACAAAAAGATTTAAAGAATTGTTCTCCACTGATGATAATGCATTAAAGATGATGACAAAGAATATTATGGAAACAGATAAAGAGATACAACTTTTAAAAGGAAAAGAAAAATTAGAGGCTGCTACGGAAAAAGCTAGAACTCTACAGAAAATGATAACAAGGCCGGGAGTATATGGTCAAATTCATTCCCGTGTTGCTGATTTACCTCCATTCATATATATAAAACGAAAAAATGATTTGGTTGTTGACCTTATTGATGTCAGCCCTGAATTTAATCATGTAAATAAAAAGGGTGAATTCTATAAATCTGGTGATGAAATAAGAGACAGGCAGGGAATGCCGCATACAATAGATGAAGTTATTCCAGTTTACGAGAATAATTATGGCAATGTAATGGAACAATATGTAAGAAAGATTCCCCACTTTGCGGCAACTTCACTGGTATACAGTAACAGGGCAACAGGTTTAATAGAATATGAAAATCTTGCAGATAGGTTGACCAGACAAACTGGATACCCTGAAGCTGGAAAATTTGCCAAGGAGCAAATGGAATTACAGATACATGGGCAGGAAGTAGGCGGTTTAGAGAATGCACTTAGATGGACAGCTCAGAAAAGTGCCTTGTCTGGTCTGTCATTTCCTATAAGTGGTATAAAGAATGCATCTATTGGTAATGTAATGAATGCTGCTGTCTTCACTACAAGAGATTTTGTTGGCGGTCTAAGAAAAATATTAACTGGTGGCTCTGATAGGCCATTAAAAGATTTATCATTAGAAAATTGGAAAAATGCAAGAAGTCTTACAAGGCGTATAGGAGCTGATTATACTACAAATTATAGTTTATTTATGAAAGAGACTCCTCTATCTGGATTTGCTCAAAGGTGGATTGGTAATCTTGGTCTTATGAGAACTACTGAATTTGGTAACAGGATGATTTCTGCTGTTACTGGTGGAGTTGCATTAAAAAATCATATACATAATTTTGCTGGTATCAAAACTCCGGGTAATAGAGGTGTAAGTTTATCTCAGAGTAGGAGAATTCTTGTAGATTTATTTGAATTCAGTCCACAAGAGATTGAAAGAATGGTAAGCAAATATAAAGCTAAAAAAGAAGAAGTGAGAAATATGAGTGAAAAAGACCAGATGGAAATGCTTAATGTAGATTTATTTTCTGGTAAAGAATTACAACAGGCTCAGCAGCAGGCTCATATGGTTACTCAGGGTTCTCCTGACTTGCCTTATGTACCGTATTGGATGGGTAAGGCATGGGCCAAACCACTTACATTGTTCTATAGAATAGCATATCGTATGACAAATGCTGTAGCAGACCATATTATTATGCCGATTATAACTGATGGTAATATGATGCCGGCTATGAAATATATAGGATTATCTATTCCAGTTGGAGCGGGGTTGTACAGCGTATACCATTGGGCTCTCGGTGAAGAACGACAGAATCAGTTTCAATCTATGCCTGCTGAGTATCTTGATTATTTTATGAAGGCTGAAGGACTGGCCCTGTTCAGTAACCTGTTTGATGATTATGGCGGGTTTGGAGAATCGTACTATCCTATTCCAATCAGGAATACAGAAGAATTCTTAAGTAATGTTGTAGCATGGTTGAAAGGTGAAAAGAATATTGGTCAGGCTACTGATGACGGACTCAGTAGGATTGTTGCCGGGTATAATGGATGGAAGAGAGTTGTACTTAATTTCTCAGGAGATAAAAAGAAGCAAATGAAAGAGTCTAGGCGTAGGCAAAATCATTTCTTAGATACTTTCTTCCCAAAAGAAGATACCAGTTTGGATTATGATGATATGCTCACTACCAAAACTCCATACTACAGAGCTTTATCAGATGTGTTCTGGTCTGGTAAACCTGAATATATGGCCCTAGAATACTATGCTTCACTAGCTTATGTGCGTGATAGATTTATGCATGAACAGCAGTTATCATATCATGTTGCTGAAAAGAAAGCCCGTGAAATATTAAAGGGTATTGTCTCACGGCAGAGGCCCATACCATCCAGTTGGAGAAAGGCTAAGGGCCGTAAATCAAGGTATCTTGATTACATAGAAAATATAACTGCAAATCAGAGAGAAGAAGAAAAGATATTAGATTCCCTGTATTTAGAATACAAAACAATGTTCTGGAAATCTGTAAGTGATTACAGGAATTTATACTACAAGAAGGGATAGGATATGTCAATATTTGAAGATTATCTAGAGTCAGCAGTATCTGACAGACCACATAGCAATATAGACAGATTTATATTGGAAGATAAGATGGATAAAGACCCTTTATCTGGATTAGTTCAAAAACCTCAATATAGTATGTCAGTACCTAGAACACCCCACCCAGAAGATGCATTACCGATGGGTATGGCAATAGGAGCTATTAAAAAAGTTCATGATATAAATAAAGTAAAAAGCTATCTAAAATATATAAAAAGTAAGCCATTATTTAAAAGGGGCAAGGAACCTGCTATTCGTGGTGGTTGGGGGCCACGTGGTCGTTCTATGTATGACTATACCACTAAATACTCTAAAAAGAAAGAGCCAGAACATGGAGATTGGGATTTGTTAGGTCGTCAAGAAGGTGGCCCTGCAGAAAGACCACCACTGTTAGCATATATGCAACCGGGAGGCCTTGTAGAGCATATTAAAGGTCTATCTGCAATACCTCCTTTAATTTATGACGCATTAAAATCAGCCTCAACAGGATATACATCATATTCAAAAGCAAAGCCTCTCGTAGAGAATGCCACTCAGTTTTTAACTGATTGGTACTCTCATCCAGAAACAATAAAAAACTTACAGAAAAATCTTAGCCAAGAAGAGATTGATGATATTCAATCAAGGACTCAAAAACTACAAGAAGCAAGATTTAGACCATCTGTTCCATTTATTGAAAGTGGGTTTAAAAATATATTTAGTATGTTATCAGGCGGAAATGAATTACTGCCTGAGCCTAGCGAAAGTAAGTCTGGAAGAACTATTAGGCATGGGAGTCCTACTATGATGCCATCTGGGGCAAGGGGAATGCACTCTACTATATTCGGCGATATTTCACTTAGTCCACTTCAATCTCCTAGTTCTTATGGTAGTACAGCAATACATGAAGGAGAGCATTTTATTAACCCATATGCAAAAAAAGAAATTGAATCATTAAAAGGCCCTTTCCCTAGGATTGGCCCGAAAGTGCATGGAATTGGTACTCGCTATCCGGATGAAAGAGCTTATATTAGAAGTCCAAATGAAATAAGAGCAAGGATTATGGAATTAAGAAATGTTCTTGATATAAAACCCGGAGAAAAAGTTTCTAAAGATAAGCTTAAAACTTTTAATGAAATTATCACTCCTAAAAAAGGAAGAGAAATAAGAGCAGAAGAAATGTTTTATTATGATAGATTAAAGAGGGATTATGAAAAAAAGACAGGTAATCCAAGAGGGGAAATAGTGCCTTATCTTGATTTAAAAATAAGAGGTAAGTATGATGATGATGATATACTTTGGTTCTTAAATAATTTAGCTATGGAAACAGAAGAGGAAGATTCTGGAGTACTTATGGCTCAACAAGGTGGTCATGCACCACCATTAGCATATATGCAACCGGGAGGCCCTGTAGAGTATGCAGTACAAGACGAAACAGCAAATAGCCAAATGGATAGACTTATGTTTGAGAATGAGTTAGAACAACAGCCTCAGTACAGTATGGGAACACAGCAGGAAGTATATGACCCAGCCCAATCATGGGGTGAGGGTATGATGCCCATAGGAGGAGCTTTACGATTATTAAAAGGAAGTAAACATTGGCCAGACCTATTAAAAGTTATGGCTCAAACATCACTAAGAAATAAACGTAAGATGGAAGTATTAGATGAAGCTCGTAGTATTTTTGGTAAGAAAATGGATGCTGGTGGTGCTGATGAAGCTACCAGACAATACTTAGAGAGTAAATGGATGGAGAAAGTAATTCAGTAGGGCCGTTAGAATCACGTTAAAGGGGTCTAATCTCCCGAATACGGGACTTTTATTCCTTTTTCGATACTAACCCTACCCAAGACAATTCTTACATAATTTACGTGGTTTTTTATACTTTGTAATATTAGTTGAGTACAGCACAGTATCGTAGCATCTTGTTGTACCACTACTGGTAACTAAATTCTCCCAAGCCCTGTAGCACTTAGGGCACACGAATGTCTTCCTGTCTGTAGTTTTCCCATCTCTCATCTGGTGCCTGTTGTGACTTTTCAGCGGTTTCTTTTGACGGTGCCCTGTTATAATCATACCAATAACTGAGCCATCATCTTTTGGGATGTAGTTTGACATATTCCTTCCTTAGCCTTTTGAGAAGACGCTCCAACTTTATAATTGGAGCATCTTCAAGCATTACTGTTCCTACAATCTGTCTTTTAAGTTCATAAGTCATGTCAATGCCCAGCTCTGACTGGGCTATGGCATACTTAGAAATTAAATCCTGTCTGTAGTTCTCGTTAGAACGGGATACTATCGTCCGTATCTTTTGAGTTGTTTTGTTGTTGTCCATTGCTCTTCTCTCTTGGTTCAGATACTCGGACACCTAAGTAGTCCTTTCCTTTCTTGGAAGTGTTTGCCCAAGCGGCAAGACTCCATTCTTCACCATTGACATTAACATTGCCTAAGTAATCAGGCTTGCTGTCACCTTCTTCTTTGTATTGGTTAGGGAATAGTACTCCCTTGTTTGTATTATCATAATCAGGCATTAGAATAACTCCTGTTGTTTTAGTCTGTTGTTTATGATTTTGTAGTAGTCTGGATTAAGTTCACAGCCTGTATAGCTGCGGCTTAATTGTTTAGCAGCCTGAGCCACGGTTCCTGAACCCATGAATGGGTCAAGTACAAGTCCGCCTTCAGGGCTACCAGCCTTTATGCATGGAGTAATAAGTTCCATAGGAAATGTAGCACAGTGTGCCTCAGGGTAACTAGCAACTTTAATATTCCATACATCTCTTTTGTTTCTCTTGGCATATTCAGTGCCAATAGTTTGTTCCATGATACTCTCATGGTCGTAGTAGTACTTCTGGTTCTTAGCAAACAGGAACAGGTACTCATGTGACATAGTTGGCCTGTCTGTACATGACTCAGGCATGGGGTTAAGTTTGGCCCATATTATATCACTTCTCAGTACCCATCCACGTTTCTGTAATTCAAACGCCAATCTCCAAGGTACTCCTATTAAATCTTTCTCTGTAAGTCCATCAACTTTCTTCTCTTTATATCCCAGCCCTTTAGTACCTGAGAAGCCACGCCTGCCATCAGAATTAATCTCTCCGCCACGGGCATAGCAGTCACCTATGTTCAGCCAGAATGTGCCGTCATCCTTAGTCACTCTGTACACCTCATCAAATACAAGGCACAGTTGTTCAATATAATCTTCAAGAGAATCTTCTAATCCTATCTGATTATCTTTTCTTTTCGCTCCGCACTTTGGACACTTATCTTTTGCCTGATGTCCCGATGAACCACTGTTACTTTTTTGCTTTGAACTAACTTTGTATTCGAACCTGCCAACTTTATGGTCACAGTTTTCATCTCCACCTGTCCAAGTAGCAGTGCCGTAGTCACGTAGATTATAATATGGTGGTGACGTAACTGTAGTATAAACAACAGCTTCAGGAAAGGCTTTAAGTATCTCCCTGCTGTCTCCAAGGAATACATGATTCACTATTTCCATGTGTAGCCTACAACCTTTTGAACTGGCACCAGTATAATCTCTGAATCATCATTGTCTCCACCTTTTACAATCTTGACAAAGTTTGTTCTAGCTAATTGCTTTATCCTGTCCTTGAGTTCCTTTACTCTCATCATTAGCACAAATTTTATGTCTCCATCTATGGTGAACAGATGACACCACCATTCAGCGTCTGTTATAGTAATACCAGACGGTTTTCCTTTGTATGTAATCTCTACTGCCATGTTGCCAGTTCTTGACCACATATCACGCTCTGTCTTGACTTCTATGGAGCCCTTTCCTTGGAAGATGTCTTTGACCTTATCCTCATGGATGAGGCCAAAGTCTAAATCAATATCGAAATTTCCCATTGGTAAGAGGGCCATCGTTCCGGACGCGGGGAGGAAAGGAGGCATAACCCCACACGATGACCCCTATTCTTAATTCTTTACTAAAGTTTGAGTGCTGAAATTAATATTAAATACCGTTCAAGCGGAATAGCAATGTATGGTTCAATTCTGTCGCCTCTAAAGATAACTCCACTCTCTTCCTTCTCAGGTAGTACCCATCTAGGGATGACCTTTCTTCGCTTACATCCGTAATAGAGGCTTTCAATCTCAACATCTCCCTTCTCATGTTGAGCTCCTCCCCTGTCCCTGTTGTACGCTTCCAGTTCCAGCTCCGTGGCCATCTTTACTGCCTGTCTCTGTAGTTCCGCTCCCCTTTGCCTGTTTCTTCGGCCCCTTTTCTGAGCTCTCGTTGACAATTCTCTTTTCATCTTCAAACTCCTTTTCGATGTATTTTATAAAGTTTTCAAGTTCACCTGTTTGCTCAAGATATTTTTCAAAGAGATTCATATTAGAGCGAACAAATGGTGTCAGTATTTCATTGACATATTGTTTCAGATTATATACTTCTCTCACAACCACTGCAATATCTTTTTGTAATTCCCTTGTGGTAGGTCTTCTTCTCTTTTGTTTTGCCATTAGTCACATTCCTCACATTCTACTTCGTTATCGTAACGCTCATCATAATCAGCATCTACTCCAGTATCACCACCAAATTGTTGTCTTTCGGGAATCTCAACCTTTTTTGGTATCTGCACTCCGTTTTTCCTGATTTTTTCAAGGTCATTTCGGAGATTTTTTATAGCTCCAATTTTTGAAGTTTTCTCAAATACATGGCTACTGTTTTCCAGCCATTCCAATGCTTTTTCTATCATAGCCATTTCACTTTGAGATATCCACACTCCATATTTGCCTACTTCAGCTTCCATTGTTATTTTTCTCCTTTTCTATTTCTTCAATATAGTATTCTAAGTCAAAACTTGGTTTTGAAATGCAATGAGCTGACCTGAAACCTTTATAATCTTTACCACCACAAGAGCCATGCAAATGGGTTTCTTTACAATATGGGCATTTGATATACACATGAATATTGTCAACTTTAAAAGGTTTAACGTGCATCCATACTTTTGCTTTATTATTCATTATTCTTATCCTTTTTTAATCGTTTCATTTCAGACATGGCATCTTCAGCGCTGTTAAGTATCTTACATCTGTCTCCTACAACACCAAGTACCTTACTGCCGGTCTTGCCGTACCTGTTCTTGCCAAGCACTACTTCAATGCCGTGTTCTCCAACCATTGAGTCCTGATAATTGTATCGCCAGTCATAGTACATGAACAGTATCATCTCAGCATCCTGTTCAATAGAACCTGAATCTCTCAAGTCTCTAAGTATAGGGCGTTTATTTGACCTGTCTTCACAGGCCCTGTTCAACTGAGATACCAATATAGCGGCCATACCATAGGTTTTTGCTGCCCTTTTATACTGTTTCATAATGTTATCAATTCTTAGCCTGTTATCTTCAACTCCAATAACATCTATAAGCCCAATATAATCATCTACTACTACATCAGGCCGATGTTTTCTTATTTCACGCATAGCCCTGTCAATATCAAATACATCATCATACATGATGAGAGTTTTGTATTTCTCTGTAATTATATCCTTTACTGTGTCCAGTTCTTTTTTGTCTGCATCGCTGAAACTACCCATTCTCATATTGTGGTAAGAGAGTGTTTGGCTTTCAATAATCATAAGCTTCTTCATCATCTCTACATTGGACATTTCACGGTTGAAAACGAGAACTTCTAATCCTCTGTTCAGAAGATTGCTAACTATGTTGATTGTCATGGTTGACTTGAAGTGTCCCGGTCTACCAGCTATAACCGTTACCTCTCCCTTTGTCATACCTCCTGTAAGGTTATCAAGGGGCTTATAACCAAAGGGCACAATATTGTCTGTAACTGTCATGTGATGCACTGTCTCAGATAACAGGTTATCAAGACTAAAATCTTTTCTTATCCTGAGATTAAGTATATCTTCAATCTCCCTGTTGAGTCTCTGTAGGGCCTGATATGCTCCAGCCCCATCAAGGAACATTACACCTTCAATTTTCTTTGAGTTGTGTATTACTTTCCTTAACAGCCATTTCTCATATACGAGTTTGGCATAGTGTTCAGCGTTGGCTGTGGTATGTACTTCTTCCATCAGCCCTGTAAGGTAATATCCCGGAGATTCTATATTGGTTTTCTTCGGCATCTGTGTCATAATAGTCACAGGGTCTATAACAGAAGCTCCTTCTCTGTGCAGGGCCAGTATACATCTCCATATATCTTGATGCCCTGAATTGTAAAACACCTGCTCTTCAGGTATGTACTGAGATATCTGGTCAATAACTCTGTTATCAACCATAGCCTGTCCTAATATTAATCTTTCCGCTTCTAAGCTATGTGGGTCTACTTGATTCATCTTTATCTCTTAATTTATATACTACTTCATTTTTTGTCTCCGACAATTCTACAACGATTTTTGAATTATATCCGGGAGCTGTTTCTAGTTTTTCGTACAAATAAGGCATACCATACTTTTTTCTAGCTTCAGTAAATGTTATGTATTCCTTACTCCCGTTTTTTAAATCATTATATATACGCACAAAATACACCCCATCAATCATCATCTTGAATTACCTTTACGAGCTTTCCAACGGGTTCGTTATGGTATCCTCTGGAGTCGCTCCACTCTTCCTTGTAAACATTAATAAGGACTTTCTTTCCAATAATCATATCCTCCGATATAGCAGGAAGAGAGTACCTGATATTACCATCTACCTCAATTTTAGACAAGCTAATTCCTGCTTTATCAAGGAATTTTTTGTAGTATATATTTCTTGAGCTTACCTCTGGAGAGCGGTATCTGAACTGGCCCCTGTCACGTACCATCCTATTGCTGAATGTAGGAGAGTCATGGGATATTTTATACCTTGGCCAGTATATATCGCACAGGTGTCCACCTCTTGTATTTATCTTGAGTTTTCGCCTCAAACCGACAATACTGGCTTCGTAAGTGCCCGGCTCTACAGAACCTTGCTCTTGTTCTTCATCGTAATAGACCTCATCGGACTTAACATCCTTCATGAGGCCGTCTATATCGGCCACTACGAGCCGTTAGTTACGTATGATTGTTTGAGCTCGTTGATACGGGTCAGGGCTTTCTTATAATTGTCTGCGTGGATGGAGCCATCATTAATATAATTATGTATGGCTTCCTTGTCCTCATCGGACAGCCCCTTGACGGCATCTGTTACTTCTTTCTTCCATGTGCCGTTCATATTGGTAAGCTTATTGACGTATTTATTATCATCAAACATACCCATAAATACATCAGCGTTAAATCCAAGTTTACTTAAACCTTTAGTTAAAGCGTCTGTGGCGACTTTCTTCATAAAATCATCATCAACTCTGCCGTTGTTCTGATATTTGATGGATGAATGAATTGGAAATTCAGATGGTAATTCATGTTCGTTGCTATCATCAGATACATACCATAGAGTTGCTGTATACACAGCTAATCCAACATCTTCCCATTTCTCTATTCTTTCATTTTTAACACCCCATCCAGTTCCAAACGGGCCAAATGTTTCAGTCGCTGTCCTCAGTTGGTACTGGGCTCCTATTGCTGTGAACCCGCCCCTCTGGTTTACTTTCTTCGTAAATTTCGGGTCTGTCGTTTCTACTGACTTCCACAGCTTCATGTTTTCCTTTATTGACATTCTCTGTTCCTTTTTCGTTATGTCCTATGACTATATCCCTTATAAACATAAGCAGGATACAAGCCGTTAAAAAATGTTCTAGCGTCATCAGAATATCCAATCCATTAATTTTTGGTATACAAAGTCCCTGTAATCATCATTAATCTCATTTAGCTCTTCTTCAGTCATTTCACGGCCCTTGTATGTAGCTGACTCTACGAATGCATCGCTGTAGTCAGGATAGTCTGAGTTATCTACGTCACTGAATTGCATATCTTCAACTTCTTCCAGCTTTATCATCTGTCTTCCAGTTCTTCAAGAATGCTGTTACCCCATTCATCAACTTTATTCTCTACTCTGTGCAGTCTGAATATTATACTGACAAACATAAGTAGCATAAAGAAAACAAAGAATTCCCAAGCCAATACAAACGGCTCTTCTGTGAATATTGCTTCAATGTAGTATCTCATCATTTTATTCTCCTATTTTAAAATCTTATGGGACTGGCTACGTGGCGTTAATTCGCTGTCTGTATCCCGTACAGAACAACCAGCCCCCAATTTTGCTGTTCATATGGTAGTAACCACCGGGTAGCCAACCGTGATATTTGTTCCTATTTTCATCACAATACATTTTAATGAACAGCATCTAAACCTCCGCCACATACACCATAGAATTGACAGTATTTCTCGTTACATTCCCATTTATATACCGGGGCTATACCCAAGTCCACCTCAGGTAGAGTTTTGTCCGCCACGAGCAAATTAACCCTGTTCCAGTACTCGTATGCCTCCTGTAGGAACTCTTCTGAAACGTCTATTTCTCTCATCATACTGGTATTCTTGTTATAGTAGCATAATTTCATTCTAATATTATCTAAATCATAATGGCTCTTGGCCCATAATCCATATGTAGCCAACTGCAACTGATAATTCATTGAGGGGGCACCATCCCCAAATTTACCGAACAGGCTTTTCCATTTCCATTCGTTACAGGTTTTTATATCATACAGCACGTGGTCATTGCCTTCTGTGTCAAGCAGGGCCAAGTCAATGTAGCCACGTACATTTAAATCTTCTAAATAAATTTCTTTTTCTATAAGCAAGGGTAGGCCGTGCTCTTGTGAGTACCACGTAAGAGCCGATTGTATATCTTCGTGAATTAAATTACCAATTCTGAAGATACGCTGTGTATTTTCGTTAACAGGCGTACCTTCGACTTGAGTAACTGAAGAATAGTAGTGTTTTCTCGCACAAAGTCCAGCACTACTGCTATGGAACCAAGACTTGTCCCGGTATCGCACAGCAGTGTGCTGGTCGTTCTTGTTAAGGAGATACAGATTGTAAATTTCTTTTAGATTTCTTTCCTGCATCCTTATTTGTATCTGCTACGTATTGTTCAATAAGTGTGGCCAGTTGGTCTTGACATGAAATGTTGCGAAACAAACATAGTAGTTTGAAACGCTTCCATGTAGACTCAGGACAGCGAAATGAACATTGTTTTATAAGTTCCATCCTTTTTAACCTTTCCATATTAGAAATTACAAATAATACAAATATCAATCCATTGTTTTTAAAAAAACAAGTTTTTTACTTGTATATACTTATATATATATATAAGCTATAGCCATAGCCAATAACAAATAACAAGCCATATCATATACACTTATTATAAAGCTATAGCCATAGCAGTATATATATCATTTAGGTTAGGAATTTACCAAAAACGTATCTTATCAGTATCAGCCGTCCGATAATTGTAAATCTCTTCGAGCTGTCGCAGATACTGCTGTTTGTTGGTTGACCTTTTAATGGAACTTCCAAGATATCCTAGCTTCTTAGTCATTCTGCTGTGGTCATAGTCCTTGTTCTTAAAGCACTGAACCATAGCCAGAACGAATGTCCTATCAGTAGTGCAGGGACTCATTTCTTTTAAAGAATGAATCCATTCAGCACGTTCTGTAGCTTCCTTCAGGGTAGTGATTTTCATTGTACCTTCGCGAAAATCCTCGTAGTTCCTTCCTCCCCATCTGCCAAAAAACAGCACTTGGCCTACTGAGAAAGAAAAGTCATACTTTCTTATGAATCCGGCGAATATTTTGTAGTCTTGCAGACCTACTTCGCACCATGCATTAAGAAAGTCATAAGCCGTCCACTTATCCTGAGCATTATTTAGCCGAGCTATCATTGAAATATCAATGTTACCGACAATAACATAATGAATAGGTAGTGATAACTCACAGCAGGAAACATACCTGTGTTGTCCATCCAGTATCTGCATATCCTTATTTACAAGGATAGGATACAGCTCTGTGAGATTGCTCATTTTAATTGACTCCGTTAATTTCTTAACCTTTTTACGGCTAATCCTGCGATTACCCGGCAAGAAACTAAACATAGTGTAGTCCATCGTGGTGAATCGCACGGGAGACTGAGCCACTATACCTTCATTTGTTGTGACAATAGTCTCAGCAAACTCATTGTATGTGGAGGTGTCAACGTCTTTCATTAAAGACTCCTTTTTGTTGTGCAGACTAATCCATAGTGAAAATCCTTGTGATTCCGTCACTGGAACCAGTCGTGCGTTTACGGTATTCAAGAACATTGTCCTTGAAGCTTTTATTTAAATCCATAACTTCATCAATATCTTTGTCGGTATAATAGCCATATTTATCAGCACATTCTCCACAGTATGCAGAATGTCCTATTATGACTCCACCTTTCATATTGTCGCCATAGGGGCCATTGCACCCATCACAACATACATCATCACCTATATTTATGACCTCTATTAATTTAGCATTATCAAATAAACCCATTGATTTATTTCCTTTTTTTTATTTACTATAAAAATCTTTGCACAAGGGCAGAGAGCACAGATAATTCTATGCTCTCTGTTCCATAACAGCTAGACGCTGTTATTATGCCTCACCCCTTGATGTCTTATCCCACTTCATCCGCTCTAAGGCCTTTGCTACATCTTCATCCAGCTCTGGTTCATCGTCCTGTAATGAGTTGAATTCATCAGCACCCATACCGCTCATAAGTATACCGGGATGCTCATCATTGAACCGGCTGACAGCTTGATGCAGATGAATTTGAACCAGCCTTGATATTACCTTTTGCATACCGGGGGTCAAGTCTCTGTGTAATCCGATAGATATTTCCAAAGCACGTTCACTACCTTTGCAGAATTCGAGATTGATTCTCATATCATCCGGTTCGCATTCAGCGGATTCGCACACATCCTGAATAACATCTGTTATGTCACCCATCAGCATCATTTTGATAGCCATATTTTCAGGTTTTTTAGCATCTTCATCCATTACGCCGGGTCTTTCCTTGAAGTAATCTACCAGAACGCTAAGCCGTTCAATCCTTGATTCTACATTGGTGTGCACCGCGTACATATCAAGTGATAACTTCAAGGCTACTTCCCTGAGTTCTGGTTTGGGAAGCGACATATCAAGTATATCGCTCGACTCAACCAAGAACTCTATGTTGTTTGCTTTCATAAGAAGCTCCTTTTTGTTGTTATTTAAGTTTTTTACACGCCTTCATAAATGATTTTATGCTTCTAATATTAGGTATAATCTTTAAATTTCTGTAATTGCAGGGAACGTTACTGCCTTCAGTATAATACTCGATATCATTTTCATCCTCAGTGCAGAAAAAATGTATCTTGTTATTGATTGTACCGCCAAGTACAACCTCTAATCCGTCAAAATCGCCAAAGAATATTATTGTCCTGTTCTTGAATAAGCTCCACCTGTGAACGCTATTGAGTATATCTTCAACAGTTAAGAACTCGACAAAAGCTTTTTTCTTGTTACTGTACATATGAACAAGTCTGGCATTGGGAGCATCATACAGTTCAATGTCTCCAAATTGCACACATTGACTGGCTATGTCACTATAAAAATTTGAGTATTCACTGCAGGATGGGCTACTGTCTAACATAATGATTATATTGTGCTTCTCTCTTGACATACGGCACTTATAAATAGAATCCCTGTTAATTTTACGCATGGCCAACCTGTCGCAGTCCCAAAATTCATCACCTTCCACGGCAGCACCAACATGGTCTTCAGCCAACCTACTTATAATTCTAGCCAGTTCAACAGCCAGCCTCCTGTTCCTAGCACCACGTAATGTGTACTTACCGGGAAGTGCTGGATGTTTGTTTATCCTGCTCATATTAACATCGTCCCAGAAGTTTTCAATCTTTCGTCGCTGTGCTCTTTTCATTACATCTATCATCATATCAATCTCTTGATTCGGATGGTAGAGCATATTGATACCATCTTTATTAATTTTTGTATTGCTGTTAAATCTTTTTGTAATATTTTTGGAGTTGTTGTGGAACTTGCTCAACCCGGGGAGCTGTTTGCCCCCCGAGTTGTTCGCTTTCGGTAAAACATTGATTTTAACAGAGCTGTTACCACCGGCAGACGGCCCATTAAATGTACCGCTTAACTTCACTTTGGGCAGAGGAGCATCTGTTATAGTGTTCTCCAACTTTTTGCCCGGTGTAGTGAAATTACGCCACTTGGTCTTGAGAGGGCTTGTACGCTTTTTCAAGAGCTTTTATCCTGTTTATCTTTGTTTTCATGTCCAGCGACAGCGATGGTTCATCAACAACATCCAACGTATGCAAGAATGTACAGAACATGACATAATCGTAAATGATATACGCACATATTCCGTTTTTCCGCAAAACATTAATATTGTTAGGATGAATCAACCAGCCAGCTTTTTCCAGCCTCTCACGAACAGTACCATCGTGCTGAAAACATTTGTACAATGGAATTACACCAATCCAGCTAAGAATATAGCTCATAACCTTAGGATGAACAACACCTTCGATTAACAGCGACATCTTTCCATGAGTATTACTAGCAATCTCCTCTACAGTGAAATGGAGATTATTAGCTGTAATCATAAACCCGTTAGTAATTGAGTGTACTTTGTATTTACCAGTATTACGCTTCATATCTTCAAAGAAAGGTATCTCCGAAGTTTTGCAGTCTATTTCACCGCTAGGTGACTGTAACCATACGCCCTGACAAAATCCACCATGCTCACTAAACGACTTTACAACGCTGTTACCCAGTACATTGGCACTCTTTGTAACTTGCCTATGTAAATTTGTTACAGCTATGTGAGTTGATAGACCCATACTCATCTTGCGCAAAACAGCACCGGGAACATCTTGTAAAGCCTGTATGTTAGCAAGATTCTGATACCTGTTAAGTTTGAAATAACCTGTCAAAGTATCACGGGTAGAGCAGATAATCTCAAGACCTTTGCCTTCACGATATCGTAAATCAGCCTTTTCATTTCCACGAGTGAGATTTCTGGCAATAATTTCCTTACTATCTCTCTTGTGTATATGCCATTTACCGCTCAGCATCCTGTTCAGCTCCGGCCTTGTGATATATTTATCAACAATACGAACTTCTCCGCTATTATCACGGAAGAAGCTAGTCCTGTCAATCCAGTTCACATGGCTGGCGTTTATTTCAACAGTCAGAAAAGCACATTTTTCGGTGATTACTCCCCAATCGGGCATAGCAGCCAACTCAGGGTCAGCACTGTCCATATTGGATTGCATTATGATATCATCAACAGCCCATGTATAGTCTTTATCACGTTTCAGAACAGCTACAGCATTCTCTGGAACATATTGTACGGGCTCAAACGAGTCATCGAACGTAGCTAAATCTCTAAGATGAGGCATTTGCGGTTCGTCTGTATCGCTTCTTTCAGGCACGATATCAACACCGTAATCGTCAGGATTTACCGAAGCAATCCTTCTGATATCTATTTCATCAACTTTACCTTGATTAGATAAAAGCGTATGATTTTCTGGCGTCTTGGTTATGTACTGGTAAACCAATGCGTTCCAATCGGCACTGCCATCTAAAACAGAGATAGCATCCATCATTTGACGTAGTTCCTGTATAGTTGCAGGTTTAGGCATTTTAGCCTGAATACTGCGTGTGTACAGGTCAATCATCTGGGGGATGTATTTATTGCCGTTATGAGTCATCCTAAGAGCCGTTACAACATCAGCAGGCTCGATAGGGTCAACATGAATCATGGGAAATCTACGAAGCAGGGCTTCATGGAATTCACGTTCATCATTGGCAGTGATAAATATAGTGAGATTACTTAAATTAGCATGAATATCACCATCCTCAACGCCGGGTAGAGACAGGCGACCATATTGTAGAAAATCCAAAAAGAATCCATCTACGCTGGGCCGTGTCTTATCCCATTCATCGAGCATCAACATCACTGGTCTTTTGCGTGACTCAATAGCAGCCTGAAAAATCTTTCCATGGCCAATCTTAACACCTGAGATAGTATTCTCAGAGGGCATAATCTTGACCAGCAAATCTTCTTCACGGGTGCCTTGGGTACATTGATGTACAAAAAGCTGGCGGTCTAACACTTTAGCAAGTACCATTGGTAGGTAACTTTTACCCGTACCAGCCATTCCATATAGAAATGCTCCACTTACAGGTCTTGTATGCATTGATGTCATTACCTTGGCAACAAAGTCAGGTGAACAAATGTATCCACTTTCATTTAGAGCCATGTGTAGTCCACTAAGGCTATCAAGATATGTAGGCTTTGGTACGGATTGTGTTTGTTTATCCGCCATAACGCTTCCTTTTTATTAATGGCTCGAAACCATATCGAGCACAAATCTTAGAGAGCCAAGACATTCCGTTCATTAGACATTCCAGTCATGGCTATAGCTCTTACAACTACTGGGCGATATAAATCGGTGTTCATTGCAGAAATCTGTCCAGCGACCTTGACTCTCTATTTAAATCTTTGCCCCTACAGAAAACATGACTAAACCATAGGGGCGCACCAACATATAGTTAGGGTAATCTATCTATCAGTGGTAGTAAAATCTTGCTGATTTCTTCTACACCATCTGTTACTTTAGTGAATTGATTTGCTATCTTATTCATCTCGAGCAAATCATCTAAATCTCTGTCTGGTGTATTTAATGCCATTATTGACTCGCCAAACGATTTACCGAACTCAGCAAATTTTAGTAAATTTTCTACAATTTCCTGCTTTTGTTCATTACTCATAGCACTATCCTTATTAGTTGAAATATTAATACCAGTACAGCGAAGAGCAATACTGCATCACCGGCTGTATCGCTGGTAGTTTTATCTATAAATTTATCCATTTTCATATTTACACCATTTACAATTGCTACATAGGTTATCTTCATGTATCTCAAGTAGTATGCCATGATAAACATGATTGCCTATTATTCTTGGGCTTTTCGTTACATTAGTATCATACAACTGCTGAAATTCTATTGGTCTTAAATGTTTTATAGCATTCCATTTAACTTCACCAACGCCATAAAAATCTTTCATTTCATATATATCTTCAAGCGTTCTTTTCATCATCAGCTCCTTTATTATAAATCTTGTCATAACATTCAAGGCACAACTGGCCAGAGCCTTCAATATACCCCAGCCTTAAATCTATTGGCATAGTCTTATCATACAGCGAATCATCACTACATACAGTACATTTATCTTTATCATCGCCAAATTGTTCTTTAAACACAAGTTTTTCATCTTCCTGCATTGTATCTTCAACTTCTCTTTGCAGTTTCTCGAAATGGTCTGTTTCAGTTATATTGCCCATGAATTAATATCCTTTGCTGTAAAAATAGTTACCAATGTTGTATAGTTTACTAGCCAGAGCCCAAGCTTTACCATCATCTTCGACTTTTAATAATTTGCTCCAGAACGTTGTACCACTGCCCCATATACCAAAAGCTATCTCACATGAGATATAGCCAAGGTATTCAAAGAACAATCTTTTATGTGCTGGTACATACCTTCCATCTTGGTCTGGCAATCTTGTGTAATCTTTCATATGCTAGTCCTCAAATATCTTTTGTAAGTCTAAATATTCGCTATTCATTTGTTCCATAGCCCATTTTTTTACATCATTATCCCATCCATGTCTGCTAATGTGTAATTTTACTATACTATCAAGTTCATCGCCATCTAATTTATTATTACTAACAAATATATCCATTACGCACTCTTTTATAAAATCATCGTCTGGATACTTAGCATCAGTCATTTCTACTGGAGGTTTATATCCCATTTTACATTCCTTTCATTTTTAAAGCTTCTATCAGGTATTTAGCATAACCTGTTAAAATTTCTTTACCTTCAAACAAGAATGATTCAGCGTTGTTCTTTACAGCTTTATTATATATAGACTGCAATTTCTTTGTATTCTCTCTTGTAAATATTATGTGCTCTTTCATCTTATCTAGCGAACAATACTCTCATTTCTGTCTTAAATTCTTGCTCAGTTATGTTCTTATTGTCATAACTATTAAATGTGCGTTTAATTCTGGTTAAAAGCCAGTCCTGTCTGTCGCGTTCAAATGTCGTAAGTTTGTTGGGTATATAACGTACGCCATTAGGAACACCAGCATATATATCTTCATACTGGAAACAATCATCATTTAGCGTAGTTGTTATTTTCTTTACGTTATCATGTATAACAACTGGTAGTTTATGTTCATTGCCGTCATCATCCTTGAACATCAAAGGACTGTTGCTAAACATTTCATTTACAAAGCTTCTCTGGTGTTTAGTAGGGATATATCTAACAATAGATTTACCCTCGAAGCTAAATGTAAGTTTGTTCTTGCGGTCAATAAATACTGTTAACATTACTATCGCTCTATAATATAGTAATACAGTTGAAATCTGTGAGGTTTATGAGACTGAGCTTTATTAAGTTTATCCAACTCTTTTTTAGCGTCATCTTTGTTATGGAACGTTTCTCTCACTGCTGAACCGAGACTGTTTTCCTTCATTAAGTAGTATGTTCTTCTCATTGTCATGTTTATCCTTTATTAATTAATACTTGTAAAACTTTGCTACAGGTTACAACATCGCAATCAGTATCAAATAGATACCAATTTATACCACCATCGCGTTTAATATTGTATCCGAGCGATTTTATTTTAGACATGAATTTGTCTGGGTTAACATTACCACCTCGATGAATTTCATACTTGTGATAACGAAAGAAATTACTTTTCATAGTCATGTTTTCCTTTGTTGGTGTTTTGGGTGTGTGTGTCAAATATACCTTGTAAAAAAAAGGGTGATGAATTCACACCACCCTTTTAGGTATGTGTAAGGGTTAACTACTTCGTAACTGTTTTCCCTTCATGGTTAGTGTACTTTGTACCTTTTTTAAGTGTAGTTAACATCTTAGGTTTTCCATTAACTAAGACATACTCCCGGAAAAATGGATTCTGTATTCTATACAGTTTACCGGACTTACCAACAAAACACTCGTTAGAATCGGTACGTTCGTTAATTAATGTAATAACGTCCCGTTTCGTATCTTTCATGTTGTCGGTGAAGTCCTCTCCATTCGTCCCAATACCATCAGTACTCGGAGGACGTTTACCAAACATCCCCAGTGTTTTGACCTTAGACTTAACCAGTTCAACATCAAAGGTCTTAGTCTTAGGATTATAACATTCGAACAAGGTAATCTTCCAATTATCACCACCAACGTTGTTAAGGTCAGTGTTGTTAACGGAGTCTTGATACCAAGTTTGAGATGTTATCTCTGTTGGTAGTGTTGGGAGTGTATCCTTTGTCAGTGGAGGAACTACAGAGGGTTTTCCCTTTGTAGGTTTTAGTTGTCCTTTTGACATGATATACTCCTTTTTCATGTGTGTAATATACGGAGACTGTCATTACCAAACAATCAATCAATAATGTATGTATGATATATATATTTAATATTACTCTCCAAAAATTGAATGAAATTAAACCTAATATACATTATGCGCATAAATGTAACGTCAAAAATCTCAACCCAGAATCATAATCTCAACCAGTATTCGACCCAGTTGGGGGCGGGGTAAAAGACTAACCCACATTGTACAGCAATTTTTACAATTTCCACACAAAACACATCTCTCTATAGCTTTATTATATATATTATATACATATAGCTAAGGGCTTATATAAATATATGAAGCTATAGCTGTATTATATATATATAAGCATAGCTATATTAGTTATAATATATATATATAAGCTATGGCCCAAAAAGCAAAGTTTTGTTCTTGTATTTCAGCTTAAAAAGCAGTTATATTAGCCCACAACAAAAAACTGGAGTTAAAAGCTATGGCTAATACCAAGAAAGCAACAAAAAGAGCAAGAAGAAAGATGAATCCTGTGCTAAGGGCCCTGAAGAAGCCTGTGAAATTGCCATTTAAATTGAAGAAGTGGTAGCAGTTGGTACTAGAAAAAGTAAATCAAGGCTTTTGGAGTTGGCAAGGAAGAACTGTGCTAATTGGGATAATGGAAAGTGTATTGGCTGTATGATGAAAACAGAAGATAAAGTGATTATTTTGAGAATATCCGGTAGATTTGCTAACAAGCCCTGTCAAGTTAATAAAAAATGTGAATATTTTGATAATGTGGTTATAAATGG
>Ga0208030_1000526_pt1 | contig 26061 bp, 39 predicted proteins | sample MalvirDeepMed_M9_FD_184246 | JGI IMG/M metagenome (GOLD analysis project Ga0208030, IMG submission 184246) | Marine viral communities from the Global Malaspina Expedition - Malaspina viral metaG DeepMed_M9 (SPAdes) (version 2) | ecosystem: Environmental > Aquatic > Marine > Oceanic | place...
TTAGAACATTGCCATTAAAGCAAAGGCAGTCTCAGCAGAATCAAACTGCCACTTTTTGATTGCCAATGGAAGAATTGCACCTTTTAAAAAAATATTTTTTGCCTGAGCGTTTGTCATTGTTGATGTAGAATCATCACCAAATGTTATGGTAAGGTCTCCACTACCACCGATTTCTGCAGCAACCACCACACCTCTTGGGACACCATTAGCCCCTGTTGCAAATGTACCAGAAGGTGTTGCATCTGCTGATGTAATATATTCTACAGTAAAACTGGCAGAAAGATTTTCTTGAACAGAATAATTATGTAGCTTGGGGGATTTATTTATATTTGCCATTTATTCACTCCTTGAGTCGAGTTTAAAGGTCTGGTAGACCGTGAACACTCTGTTAAATGATTAGGGGGGCTAAAAAGCCCCCCCTAACATACTTAAACAGCGATGTTTAAGTCAATCTTTATATGGGGCTATTACCTCCCCAGTTTTTGATTGTTAGTTTTTACAATGGTAAAATGTCAATTACTATCATCCCTGCGAATACAGCAGTAGCGACATGAACTTTCAAATCGTCGTCGCCAGCAGTGAATTCCCATTGTGCATCATCTATTTCGGTTGCTCTGATAACATCAGTATCACCAGCCATAGTTAATGTATTACCACCAAGTACAGACGTACTGCCATTATCAATATCTAATACCGCAGCAGTTCCTGCCGTTGATATAGCATATACATCTACTACTCTGAATGAAATGGGTGTCGAGATAGTCATAGCAGGGTCATTGACCGCAACATCAGCAACATCAAATATAATTTGATTGCCTTGAATTACAGCCGTTCCCGTGCCTGCACCAGCCTGAGTTAATGTCAGTTCTGTTGCACCACCTTGAGTTCTCCACCAATTGCTTGACTTTTGCTTTTTAAATGCCATTATCTATCTCCTATTAATCAAGAGTTCCCAAAATAAGGGAACTTTGGTTAACACAAGACAATGCAGCAGAATCGTGAGCAGCGGATTGGTTCTTGTAGAACGCATCACCACTTGATTCAAGAGCATCAGCTTCAGCAAAAAAGTCAGCACGGTTGTAACCGTTGATTACAGCACCACCAAGTTCGATAGTGTTCGCATGGTCATCCACTTCAGAAGTGAAGTGAAGGTCTTCAGCGACAGCTTTACCAACTGCATTCTTACCGAATACAACTGCATTACGAACTCTTGTAGTTCCAGAAGCCAATGTTACGGCAGAGTCATCAAACCGTTTTGCAACAGTAGAGCCAAAAAAGTAACCAGCTTCATCCCATTCACGGATTCCGACAATATCTTCATAGATAGCGAAACCAGCATAGTATCCAGCCATTCCTGTGAGTTGAGGCATTTTAGAACCGCCTGAACCCATATAGCCAAATCGCTGTGCCTGTTCGTAGTCAGAATCAGTTTGCAGTGAAGCAAGCTGTGCCGGATGCATAACAATGCACCAGAATCTGTTACCATCAGCAGTTTCCATCTGAGGAATTTTAAGAGACATACATTTAACACGCAGTTCCCGTAAAATATCAGCAGACATAGCCGTATCACAAGTAGCATCTCTGGAAGCAGTATTACCAAGCGCACCATCAAGGTTTGCATTGGTCTTCGTGTATTTTTCCGTACCGACAGCCGTTAATACAGCACCGTCGTTAATGTACCAGTTTGGGTGGTATCTGCGAGCAAGACCTAAACCATCGGATGCTGTACCAGCGGAAAGATTAGGCGATACACCTTCATAGAAGGTTTGAAATACCGCTTGATTTTCCCATTTGGTAAACCATCGTGCAAGTTGTGGTCTCGCTTCGTCCATCAGTTTAAAGACTTTTTGGCGTTGTTCGCTCATAGAACCAGACTTTTTCATAACCGCTTTACGAGACTGATTACAGTACGCACGCAGCCACTTCATAGCTTGGTCTTCACCTGTGCCTTTCAGAACTGTATCACCATATACTGGTGAGCCAGATAAATCAGAAAGGAAAGGAATGAGCATATTGTCCCGACCCTGAGCGACATAGTCGTTCAGAACTTCAATGGGATTCCCAGAAGGAGAATAAACGGGGTTGCCGTTATCGTCCTGTGAGATGTCCACATTTCCAGAGAACTTAGCCCAGAAAGTATTAAACCAGCTTTCTTTTCGTAGCAGAGAGTTTAGAATTTCAACATTTGCAATCCAAGTTTGTGAGGATTCCATTTGTTAATCTCCTGTGTTTTAAGTTAACTATTTAACTGTCCATAGAGCTTCTGAAGTTCATCCACTGAAAGATTGTCGAGAGTGCTTCGGAGTTCTTTCCTATTCATGTCAGCGACACGAATAAGTTTAGCGTTCTTGCCTGTACCACGAACATCGACCTTTTCAATCTGCTTGGCTGAAGCATTTTGAATGTCTTGTCTGGCTTTACGCTCTCCTGACATCTGGTAGTTCTTTGCTACCTTCTCTACCCCAAATTCATCAATCATGGCTTTGTGGTAGGCTCTCTCGGTTAACAGCCCATTTTCAGTGTATCCCTTCGCTCGCTCACTGACAGCAGTAAACTCATCATCAGATACCTCAATTCCATCGTCGTTAAAGCGTTGTTTCATTGTAGAAACAAATGCTTCATTATCACGACCATTCAGCCGTGATTCGAGATGTTCCTGCGTCCGTTTATTAATCAGGTCGTTTTCCATTTCTCTTATAAGTGAACGCTGTTCGGAAACAGCATCTGCATCATAAGGGTCAACTTCATCCAATTTAGCCTTTTCCGTAGAAAGGGCTTCCTGAACATCGTTAGCAGAGAGTCGTTCCAAAAGTTCAGCTTCAGACAAATCTTCGTCTTTAGCTGTTAACTTTCGAAGTTCACCAATTTCGCTGGACTGGTCGCCAATCATCTTTTGTGCATTGACTACCATATCAACAAGGTCATCCTTCGATTTGTCATGGAACGGTGATGGTTTATTCCCATCGGTGGTGTATTCATCCGATTGTGTTAATTCTTGACTCGATTCTCCCTTTTCAGGGTCTGCATCATTCACAACATCATCTGATTCGCTGTTGATATACAGCTCACCGTCTTTTTCAATAAGTTTTACAGAAGGCTCGGTTGCTTCCTGTTCATTTGTCTTCGGTTCAAATTTATCTTCAAGTTGCTGAAGCTCTTGTGTAAGAGCAGGGTCTACCTGCACTTCGCTATTTTGGTTTTCTGCCATTTGTCTTTCCTTTATTGATTATATTACTTCTCTTTGCTCTGTATACATTTCTCAAAGCATCTTGCCTTGTGTATGTAATTTTTTCATTATAATCATTTTCAACAACTTTTTCAGGTCGAATAATAGGTATATCTATAATATCATTGAAAGGCATTATTTATTCTTTTTCCTTTTACCCCAACTCAGTGGGTTAATGTTGAATTCTTTCTCATAAAAATTCACTTTTTCTTCTAACTGTTCTCTTTGTAAAGTCTCTTCCACGATGTGCTTACCAAGTAAGTCCCCAATTTTAATATCAGCCGTGACCATCGCTTCCTCAAGGTTTCCAAGTCGAGACTCAATACGCCAATACCCATAAACAAGCATCCCGACCAGAACAAGTAACTGCCCCAACCATTTGAGATTAATGCTAACAACAGCATTATCATCAACCACAGCCCCCCTATAACTTCTTGCTGTTTTGGGTTTTTCACTCACTTCTCATTTGGTCTTTTTCTTTTTTTTATAAACCTTTGCATAGGTTGTTGTTTTTGCCGAATTACCTCTTCTAACACCTTTTTTTATTGTTTTTCCTTTTCCTTTTATTGGATGAGATACGGTATTATGAGAAATAGCCATATCATAACGTACTCTTTTTTGTTCTTCTGTTGAAGATGTATCAGATTTTTGAGTTTTTCTTTTATATTTCCCAGCCATTATTCAGCTCCTTGTCTTGCTTTGTCCTGCCCAATTTTCTGAGCATCTAATCTTAATTTTTCTTCATCTGTCACCATACCACGTTCTGTTTTCATATTGTCAAGAGTCTGTTTAGTTGTATCCAGCTCTGACTGACGTTGTGCAGCTTCGGACTGCATCTGCATGGTCTGGTCGATGTATTCGACAAATTTTTCTGAACCAGTGATTGGTGCGCTTTCTACGAGTGTTCTAATATCAACAAGTTGCGGATTGATTGAACCAATAAGATTTGCCATTGCAACCATACGGTTGAAATTATCTTCTTTCTGGGTGATATTGCTTTCACCTTCATCTAATTCGACATACAGCGACGGGTTCCTTACGTCGTTAAACACTTGCGCCCCTACGCTTAGATTCATAATTGTTTCGTTAAACTTGCCTTCTTCTTTCACTCGGATAACTCTATCCATCTCAGAATAAACGTAATTAAAATTATCCACAAAATCTTTTGCTAAAACTTTTCTTAAGCGACTTAAATTTTTAAAGTACGGGTTAATTGCAGCAGCAGCTCTCTGAACTTTCTGTTCGAACAGAACTCCAGACTCTCCACTACGGGCTGTTTCTCCTTTCATGGCTTCAGATACCAGTGATACCCTTTGTGCGAATGCCACACTGTTTTCCGCATTCAGCATAATGTCTGGCGGCAAAGATGAAGGAGAAAGTCTTTGAGGTACAATGGAAGGGTTGTTCAACTCATAAACCATGTTTGGTTGATTGCCTTTCTCCTTCAAAGCCTTAATTGTTTCTTTTTCACGCTTATCAATAAACATACCACCAGAAAGTATCTGCGTTACATAGTCCCTGACTTGAGATTTCGCTTTATTAACATCGTCTTGAATATCAAGAAGGTGGTCAACCAGTGATGTTTGTTCATTTATCTGGACGTTGTAACTATAACTCCAGACGGGAAAACAATCAAAATTAGACGTTGGCTGTTCCATATCTTCGTCTTTGACAATTAAATTTTTGAAATAAGGGATAATGGTCGTTGTATGAATCTGGTCTTTATTAAATTCCCTGACAACCATTAAACTTGGGTTATCCTTTTCAAGTTTTTTAAACTCTTTTCGTGGTATTACCATGTAATCGTTACCATCGAAAACATTTACCATTTTAATCACGACACGCTCCTGCATCTCAAGGACTCTGTAGCGGTCATTTATTTTGTCATAATTCTCAAGATTCGAAGAATAGGTCTTATCTGTCATTCTGCGGACTGTTTCAGATAGTGACTGATACCACGCTTTTGACCTTTCAACTTTCATGTTATACGGGTCAATGCTGTATTGTTCACTGATAACGTCTAAAGACTCCCAGCCTTCCTTAACCAGCCAGCGGCAGTGTGTTAAATCATAATCATTTGCTCTTGTCTCCGGGTCTACATAGACACGAAAATTATTCAGTACATCGTATTTAAAATCCAGATAGCCTTCTTCATTTATTTCCCAACTCCGTTGAATCCAGCCTCCCAGCTTTGTGGATAATGCATCTATAAATGCGATTTGCAGTTTATCTTCAAGGTCTTGTTCGTCGATAATTGCATTCCATCTGCCTTGCAGAATATCTGTAACTCCTACAGATTCCACTGTTGTCGGTTTAAATTTTGCTGTTTTGCGGTTTAATTGTTCATTACCGACGAGTGTGCTGATTATCGGTGTGATTATATTGTATTTAAGTAATGGTTTTTTATACTTGGTAGCGTTAGTTCTTTCGTCAGAAGTGTAAGAATCTCCATTAACGTACCTGACAGCCCTTTCAGAGTCTTTTCTTGCTACTTCGAATGAATCTCTGCTGTACTTCCAGCACTTTAAAACCTTGTCGGCTTGTTTGGATAGTACCCCTGCTGCATATTGCGAACCAGATGGTGAGTCGTTGTTGTATGCGTCTTTAGCCATTATGCTGTTTTCCAGTTAGTGCTGCCATCAGAATCAGACTTTCCTATTCGATAACGCCACCCTTTTTTTCTTTTTTCATATATAGCAAGGCTTGGCAGAACTTTCAAACTACCATACCTGAGAGCATCGTAGTGATGGTCATCCGCTTTGGTATCAATGTCTTCGGGGTCATTTTCTGCCGATGGTAAGTTAGGAAATGTTTCAATACATTGTAAACAATTTTCTGTAAACCGAATACGGGGAACCCCTTCGTCTGGTGTTTCCAGCCCTTCATAGACGATTTTAGCTCCAGATTTACGGTCATTATTGCCCTTGGATAAAAAGATTCCATCGTCACCATAGAAGTCTGCAGGTGAGTATAACATACCTTCTTTTTCAGAATGTTTCGTCCAATATGCGGGGTCTGCAATATCATCATCGAAATCATTTGGTTTTAATTTATAAGTTTCCCAAGTGTACTCATTGACCTTTTTTACCTGCTTGGATGCGGATAGCCCAGTCTCGGTTATTTCATCAAATATTATCATATTGTCGTCACGGTCAACCGCAGCAAACAAGCAGACAAATGGAGCCTTTGTGCCATAATCGTAAAATCTGTAAAGGGTGTGTGTATTCTTCTTGAAATGAACACCATATTGGAAATATGCTTTCGGTATAACATGATGCATGGGATTCCAGTTATCAAAATAAGTTCCAGCGAAAACATCCCACCGTCCTTCCAGCCACATGGCTCTCAATACAGGATTCAAATTTTTCAATTTTCTGACGTAATTGGGGTCATTATCCAGAAGAGTCGGATTATCAAATACTGTCGCTGGTATAAAGTGATAACTAATCCCTTCTTCGTCAATAAATGGCTTACCCGTTTTTTGATTCTGATAATAAACATCGAACTGTTCGTTATATTTCGGTTTCCCTATGGCAACAGGCGGGCAGCGGTCAATAAACTTGCGTTTTAACCATATGTGACCAATATTGCCGGGATTGGATGTTAAGCATATCTGCGGCTGCAGTAGCTGATTGTCGGTACGAGCCGACGTTGACAGCTCTTCTATCCAATCTTCTGGAAATTGATTCGCTTCATCAACCCCAATGAAATTATAGTTACCACCAATGTAGTTATCCAAAGCCCTTCTGTCTTGGCAATGAACCAGATAAATCTTTGCCCCACTGGGGAACACATAGCATTTATTTCTTTCCTGCCAGTTCGCCCCGTACAGCTTATACAACTTATCACATTCCGGCTTTAAGTTCCTTTCCAACTGGGGAAATGTCCTTCTCATCAAAATCCCAATGTAATCAGCAAAATCAATCGATACAGCATCTACAACCGTTTTAACAGATTTACCTTCTGCTTTTAAAACTTCTACCTGTTCTGGCTCTATCCTGCGCCTTAAACGCTCATAATGGTATGCCCTCGGTACTAACGCTGCCTTCCATGCCAGCATCAGTGATTTACCACCACCCCTCGCTCCACCGTAGAATATCCAGTTCGAAGTAGATTTTAAAAACTCTGTCTGCTTACCCCTGTGTGGTCTGAATTTGTATTTAGAAATCACGTTCCCTCTGCTTATCCGATTCCTGTACGAATGCCCTGCTCGAACCCTTTATGGAACTATTGTTGTTCTGCTCTGCCTGCTCCCAAGAACGAACAGCAGCTTCCCAATCCTTCATCTTGTTCTTGCCTACCATCCAACCCTTAGATTCATAAAAAGATATGAATCTCTTAGCATTAACCGAATTACTTCTTTCTTTGCAATATTTAACGACTTCATTTTCATTTGGAATTTTAAACACCTTTCTTTTTATTTGTTTAATCTTAGTATTAAAGACTTTATCTTTATCTTTGTCTTTGTCTTTAGACCCTTCCATTTCTTTGGATGACCCTTGCATGACCCTTACATGACCCTTGGTAGGGTCATCGATGGGTCTAAACAAATAACTATACTTTTCTATGCGTTCATAGACGGACTTATGCACTCTATTACTTAAATTCAATTCATCAGGATGTGACACTTTATACTGAAATTGTATAAACTTCGGTATAAACCATTTACCATTTTCCAAATATTCAATCCTGCTTGAAAATGTTTCCATTAACTCCGTCTCATCCAATTCTTCACCTACAAATATACTCATTATGTCTATATCTGGGTCAAAAAATCCAGCATGGTCACACTGACTAATCAAATACCACCATGAACTCTTATACTTCGGGGATAAACTACGAAACCACTTCTTCTTCCATATATCTGTATCAAAGTATCTCTTTGCCATCTTTGTACCTCTCTCTTTCTCTGTATGTGTTACTATCTGACTTAATACGCTCAATCAACTCCTGCCTTGTAGCTGCTTCCGCTATCGTAATATAACGACCAGACTTAGTCCTCTTCTTGGCGTAAAACTTTGGCTCTCTCTTCTTTTCCATTACTGTTTAACCATACCATTACATCTTCTAATTTATACCTGATTAACTTACCGCCACCATTCGTGTTATTAATAGCTGTCGGTATCGGATTCTCCTGATTACGCCACTTATATATACACTGACGGGATACACCAAGAAATTCACATAACTCACTCGTCTTTAATAATTTTACCATTACTAACCTTCTTTTATGTCCTTATGAGCAAAACCTGCTCCCAAGGGACTGTCCAATTTATCCATACTTTTTCGTAACTCTAAATCCCAATCTGGCTCTGGTGGGTCTAAATCCTCACCACAGTCTAAACAAATTAATGACTCCGAAGCATTGTTCTCAACCTCCTCTGGCTGGTACTCCGTGTTAAGATGCTCGCAAAAACTGCCATCATTACTTAGTAAATTAATGTATAACGGATTCATCTCACCCATGTGAGAACCAGCTATGTTAAACTCAAAATACTCCTCTGCTTCCTCAAAACTCATATCCTTCCCTAACTTTTCCAACATCTTCATCCTGTCATATACCAACCGACCATCACCATCTACACCAACTATACAATCATCGTAACCATCTACCTTTAATGCCGTTTCATTACCGAATACCTCAACTATCTCTTTAATATTTAATGTCATCTAATCATCTACCCCCTTATTATGCCAAAAGGCTCCCGTCTCATTACGGAGTCGCCTTCTCTTTAAATCTCGCTCATCCTTTGCTATTAAGGCTGCTCCACATACTAAAAATGCGAAGACAAAACCCATAACGAAACCAATAGCGAACTTTATCATGCTCTATCTTACACATTATCTGTAATCTTTGTCAACCTGTTTATTTTACCTGAAATATAACAATGGGGACTATATAGATGACGAGCCGCCCCGCCCCGTGGACTGGGTGGTCACCGACGACACATTTATTTATTTATGCACGGGTGTCACCGACTGTGAATCACCCTGATTCCATGCCATGATGACCGAGAGTGACCATATAATAGGGTATCCAACCTTCTCTCGACGAGAAACACCATAACATATTAGGTAAATTGTTATACAAATCACCTCCCGTGACCCTGTATTCGCTCTCCATTCTTTAGATGGTGGACGAGCCATAGGGATATACACTTATAATCCCCTCTCCTCCTTGGTATCAGATACGGATTGGAATTTCTTCTCTCTATGTATGTAAATGATATAGATATTGGTACAAACCATACAAATATTGTTAAAATCCTTGTCGTGAAGCCCATTAATATATCATTATATGTAAATATGTTATTGGAAACAGTTGTAATCTTTGTATATTGTGGGGCGGAATTAACCGCATTTAACATGGAGTCAGAAATGAGAAACTACAAAACACAATCAGAATATGTCCTGCATTCGTCAGAACTCAGTGTCTTACTGAGCAGAGCAGGGGAATTATTCTCTACACTTCCAAGGGGTCATGCAATAGTGTCTGATGTAAATGGTGGTGAATTTTATGGTATAGAATCAGGTAAGTATTACCCGACCAAATTGTTACTTCGTCTTAACAGATTGATACAGACTGAAGGCAAGTATGATTGGATTCAATGGCATTCAACCTATGATGGTCTATCATATCATGTTGGTCATGTATGCTCAAATGATTACAGATTCATTCACGACATTAGTAGTCTTCCTAAGAGTGCTACAGTTACGCTTGACCCGGTCATAGTCGAAGACCCTGCAATCACCGAAGGTGAAGAAGATGCCGTAGAAAGATACTTTGGGGCTGATGCGAAGGTTAACTGACGAGAGTTCAATACTCGAAACGGGGACTCGTTCCCCGTCTTAACCAAACATGGAGTAAAAAATGAGTAAAAATAATCACCGAAGTTTCACCTGCACATTCTCATCACTGGGCAGTTATCTTACTTACACATTCTACATCAACCTGAGTACAGGTTACTACGAGATTGAATCTCTCTCGGGTGTAGTGAAGGATAGTGGTCATACACTCGGAGAGCCGTCATGGGAATCATCTCAGGGAATTATAGGTGAGTTTGTGTATCAATCTACTAACAATAGTCAAACATGGAGTTCAAAGTGAATAAAGCAAAATACAATCAAATCTGCAAGAGAATCAATGACCGGATTCTGGGCTTTCTGAAGGATGGAATAGTCCCTTGGCAAAAGCCTTGGAGTGGTGGCAAGTTCAATGCACCTCGGTCTGCATCAACTAACAAGGTTTATCGTGGCACTAACCTGAGTTTACTTGGCTGTGCCGGATATGAATCACCTTGGTGGTTAACCTTCGGTCAGGCTAAGAAATTAGGTGGTCAGGTCAAGAAGGGTGAGAAGTCATTTCCTGTGAGTTACTGGAAGTTTTACCCGTCGGAAGACTGTACTGGCTATTATGGTACATCTGGTGGCTGTTCTGGTGGCAGTTGTGGTAAATGCCGTGGTACTGGAACGTATAAACAATTGCCATCTCTCTTCTCATTCAACGTATTCAATGCGAACCAATGTGAAGGTCTTCCAGAGAAGTATTATCCCGTGATTGAAGATGACGACGATGTGAGGGATTTCAGTCCTGTAGCTGCTTGTGAAGAGATAGTCGCTAATTATCCATCCAAGCCAGATGTGTTCCATGACCAGAACGATAGATGCTATTACACTCCTGCGAAGGATGAAGTACACATGGTCAAACCAGAGAAGTTCATCTCTGACGAAGAATACTATTCAACATTCTTCCATGAGTTAGTTCATTCCACTGGTCACAAGAAAAGACTGGCAAGAGAAGGTGTTACTGGTCTGAATTTCTTCGGCTCACATGAGTACAGCAAGGAAGAGTTGGTTGCTGAACTTGGTTCAACTTACTTGTGCGCTATTGCAGGGATTGACAGAAGTTCAGTCATCCAGAACAGCGCAAGTTATATCAAATCATGGTCGTCCAAATTAGCCGAAAATGAAGATTGGATTGTCTGGGCAGGGTCAAGGTCGGCTAAAGCCTGTGACCACATCCTTGGTACTGAATTCGTAGCCAAGAAACCAACCTTGCATAAATCTAAAAACAGCGAAGTATATCTGGTAGGGTAGTATGGTAGATGGGGGAGTTCGAATCTCCCCCTACCCACTGTGACAATTAAGTCACTATCAACACATGGAGTAAAAAATGAGAACATTAATCAAAGCCGTATCAAGAGTAGTGACAGCACAAGCAGGTAGTTGCTGTAGGTGTAGGTTTCCTCTGGAAGATGAGTATGGCAAGTATGAAGGCTATGAATCCCACGATAACTGGGAGCTATGGCATCAAGTTCACGACAACATCAACTTCGAGTATTTCCTGAAGTGTACTGGTTGTGGGTATGAACTGGCAAAACAATACTGGAAGGATTCTGACGGGACGTTTGTGGACTACACTGATGGCATAGCAGATGGATTCTGGAAAACGCCAACAGTAGACTCTCGGAATTTCCCAAAGCGACTTACTGAACGGGAAGAACTCGAAAAGCAACATGGTCAGGTCTGGAATACCAAAGAGCTACAGAAGGACTTTACAGTGCAGGGATTCGCATCACCTTGTGTTTTGGTGACTCGCAAGAGTGACGGAACCAAAGGCACATTGGAGTTCATCCATCAGCCGAGGTTTTACTTCGATTTTGTTGCAGGTTAGTATATATATAATAAGCGCAGTATGGTACTGGTCAGGTTCGATTCCTGCCCTGCGCTCTGTAGCATGGTGCTACTAATTGAAAATAACATGGAGAAATAAAATGAGTACATTCACCACTTATTATAAAATTCCAGAAGGATATTCTATAATAAAAGAATATTATATCGGGAATATAAATGATGCAAAAAAACAAGTGGAAATTTTGAAAAAGGAGTTTCCTAACAATAAAATAAACCGCAGGAATGGTTCAATTTTTGTATTAAACAAGGAGAAATAAAATGAAAATAAGCACAAAAATAAACTGGGTTCCACTGGAGAATCTCAGCGAAAGAAAACCAAATGAAATAAACTGCTGTGATTTCATGCACATGGGCGCAGTGGGTGACATCAACCTGTACAAGAGCATAGCCACCAGACGTTACATCAACATAGATACTGATGGCGGCTACTGGAATTACCATAGAGGCACATACTGGCAGATTGACGAAAGGACTGCGCTCAGGAGAGTGATATGAAGTATAGTAAAAAAGCCAATATGCATACACCTGAATCAAGGCGTTTGAAGTATTGCAAGGGCTGTAGGAGTGTTTGGGAACTTGGTCTCGATGGTACGCAGTTGAAGTACAAACACCTACCTACCTATGGTCTATATAGATTGCAATGTGAATCATGTGATAATGAGTCCTTGCATGGTAACGTAAACAATAGTAAACTAAGTAACCTTAAACATGGAGATTAAAATGAAAAACACAATAAAATCATGGGGACGTAAACTTGCTAATACTTTTGTTCGCAAGGGAACCAACCGAAGAATACATATAACCACTGGTAAACAATTTGGCAGTGTAAACAAGGCGACAGTATTTGTTGCATTCACTAACGATGGTGAGCTTAACATACAGGTGTTAAGGCATCTGGATGATTCTGGTGAAAAGAAATGGGAACAGCTTTTAAGGACTAATCTTAACACTTTTGCTGAAGGTGGTGAGTGATGACTATCTACGAAATCAAAAGACTGACCCAAGATACAGCCCCGTACTTTTTCAGCAGGGACACAATGAGATTCTTTGGTCAGACGCTGAAAGATTTCAGGGTTAAAAAACAGGCTGATGGTCGCTACCGGGTATCTGCATCAAGCGGTGATAACTGGGATGGCGACCATGAAACAGTACGCTTTTTCAATCCTGAAAATAATGAACTCGAACTATCATAACATGGAGAACAAAATGACTATAAACATAAATAAAACCCTTCGTGATTCTGACCTGTATTCAAAGATGGGTCAGTACGATGCTTGTGGCATAGCTGAAGGATGGTTGCCGTCTGATACTCAGGAACAGGTACTGGTCGCATGGCAGATACTGGTTGATACAGGAATGGCATGGACGCTACAAGGTTGGTTCGGTAGAGCTGCAACTGACCTGTTGGAGCAGGGACTGATACAGAAAGGTGACAAGAGTGCCTACACCAAATCTCGTTTTCAGAAAGGAGTTGAATAATGAAAAAACACATTACAACACTGAAACATAACTTTGCAAGATACCAGTTGCACAGTGGGAATGAAAATCCAAACAATCTTGTTTTGATTGATACAGTCACAAACAAAGTTTTTAAAGTTGTTGAGATTTTAGAACAGTATGTTTCAAACTTAGAATCTTCAAAAGACACATCAGAGTGAATAACGAGCAAATTTGCTCCATAACAGCCGTTTGGGGCGGTTACCCTACCTTGGTCGGGACTCCGCATAAAACCGTCCCTTGCGGCAAATTTAAAAGGATTAAAAATGACTAAAACAAAATATCGGATATATCAGGTTGCCAGTACTCACCCCGGCACTTATGGATTTGTAGGTGAATGTGGTAAATATGACGATGGATGCACAGGCTCGGCTGATTATATGAGGAAACATGGTCGTGGACTTTTACCCCTTTGTAAAAATTGTAAAGAAAAAGAAGAGAAAAGGAGTTTGAAATGAATTTATATTTAGTAGCAAAAGGTGGGGATTGTTCAAATGGTGCGATGGGTAATTCCAATGATGCAATTCTGGTTGAAAGTAAGCATTATGATTTAGTTAAAAGATATTTACATTCACAACTTAGTTTTGAGATGGGAGTTTCTATATCTGACACAGAAGGCAAACTTTGTAGCCAAGATGTGATTGACGAATACTGGGATTTATTAGATGAATTATCAAAGGCTAATATATTTAAGCATAAATATCATTGCAGAACCTACTGGACTTTAGTTTCAGAAAATGGATTAGAAGACCATCAGCCAGTATCAATCGATGATAAACTTGTGGAGTTTAAGCAGTGACTGTTCAACCAGTAAAAGATATGAACCAGATTTCGAATATGATTCGTATACTGGAGAGAAAGGGAAACAAGCGTGACCCGTTGCTGTTGAGATTTGGATTGAATACAGGACTGCGAATCAATGATATACTACGGATGAAGGTTAAGTATATATTTAATCCAGATGGTACATTGAAAGAATATCTCGACCTGTTCGAGAGCAAGACTATCAAGCGCAGGAACAGAAGGCTGAAACAGATTAAGCTCAACAGCGTTATCCGTCCAGAACTGGAATCATATGTTAAGTTTTATGGGCTTGAGCCAGAAGACTGGATATTCTTTTCCTTGAGAGACCCGGCTAATCCACTTGACAGAATCAGGGCATACACTCTTCTCAGGGATGCTGCTGAGAAATCAGGAGTAAGTAAATTTGGGACTCACAGCATGAGAAAAACTTTAGCATATAATATATATAAGAAAACAAAAGACTTGGCTCTGGTCATGCGGATACTCAACCACAGCGACCCAGACTATACGCTTCGGTATATCGGCATTGTCCAACATAATCTTGATGATGCCTACGAAGAATTTTCAATTGATGCGTAAATTTTGTAAATTATAAGATGGATAAAGACAAAGCAGCTAAAATTAAACAGAAAGTTAACCTTGCCAAAAACGAAGGCGAGATTAATTTTGTTAAGGAACAGGGCAAGGCATTGGGTCTTGCTGTGGACAACATGAAACCACTGGAACTCAATGAACCAGTGTTTGATGGTGAGCCATTACTCTCAAGAAAGAACGGCAAATATAGAATAGATGAAAAGCATTTTGCATTGATGTTTTTGGAAGCGTTCCAGAATGAAGACAAAATTACTGGTGAACTGGCTCCGCTATTTACAAGAGTTGAACAAATGATTGGGATACCGAAAAGCACTCTCGGTGACTGGTGGAGAAACCGTGAAGATATAATGTCCCAGAGAGCCACGGTGTTACATCAGGGCTTAAATTATGTATCTACTGCTATGATGGTAGAGATGATGCGAATGGCTCAGGCTATGGCTACTATTGATTATAAGGAAATGGTAAACGGCAAACCACAGGATATGCATAACTTTATCAGCCTGTTTAATACTATGATTAATAAGTTTAGATTGCTAAACAATCAATCAACATCAAATGTGGCTCATGCCCATGAAGTCGAACTGGTAATTCCTGATTAAAACTTGCAACCAGTCGTAAACTAACGTAACTTATTGGTAACCATGACGGAGTTTTAAATGAAAAAGAGAAAGAACATTGACGGCAATTTTCGTGGATGGGAAGATATATTTTTTATCAAAATCAAAAAAGGTTTAAATAAGTTTTTCGAATCACCATTTAAGAGAGGGAAAAAATGACCTACCGCAAAGCACCAAAAAACTATGATGAATGGCTGTCGGACAGACAGCAGAACCCAAGCATCGGAGCATCCCAGTCAGCAGCAGTCCTTGGAGTACATCCTTGGATGACAGCAGTTGAATTGTGGAATGAACTGGTTAACGGATTTCAACCCAAGGAAGATAACCTTGCAATGTATTTAGGCAGGGAGATGGAACCCATTCTGAGAGATTTATTCTTTCGGGAGACCGGACTGAAGGTGAAACAGGACAACAAGATTCGGATACACGGAAATAACCCTTTTATTACCACCAATTTAGATGGCATGGTTGTGGGTGAAAAGGTTCCTGTTGAGTTCAAGACTACAGCCCAGAAATGGGATGGTGAGATTCCAGACCATTATTTTGTGCAGTTACAACACCAGATGATGGTGACGAATGCACCTTATATTTATTTTGCATCTCTCTCTCTTGGATTCAACAAACAGATGATTATTGAAAAATACCACCGGGATGATAAGTTCATCAATAGCCTGATGGATACCTTGGTAGAGTTCTGGAAGATTAATGTGGAAGGAAATGTAGCACCTGAATGCCAGACCATTGGAGATGCAAACCTGTTGTACAGCACCGTTTCGGAAGACGAGATATTACAGGCTGATGATAGTATATATAATATAGCCGTCCAGTTAAGGGCTTGTAACAGCCGAAAATCAGAATGCGACAATGAGATTAAGGGACTCAAGCTGCAACTAATGACTGCCCTCGAAGAAAAGCAGGTACTGGAATACAATGGTCACCAACTGGCAACTTGGAAGAAAACCAAGGACAGGGAACATTTTGATAAGAAATCATTTAAGCATGACCATCCAGAGATATATTCTAAATATGTTTCTATGAAGGAAGGGAACCGAAGATTCGTACTAAAGAAGGAGTTGTAAAGTGGGAGAAACAAAAATTAAACGCTATCCTTCGGGAGTAAAATGGCAAACAACTCACTACAAAGATGGCAAACAACATGGATTAAGTACACAATGGTATGAAAATGGGAATAAGCGATTTCAATTCAATTACAAGGACGGGGAATTGCATGGATTATTTACTCGGTGGTATGAAAACGGAAGTATTCGGTGTCAATGTAATTACTATAATGGCAAGCGATTATGGATAAACGGAGAAACAAAAATGAAAAAAAGAGAAGATGAAGGAAAATTACTTACAGGAAATGAAATATCAAAAGATTCAAGAATTACTGATAAATATGTTTTTAGTGTAGTCTATTTGGATGAGGAAACAGGCGAATTTATAACGGATAAAGAATATATGTACGAATCTGACCATAATGAAATTATGAGTGCCTTAACAGATATATTAGAAATAACAGATTTAAGAATAGGGGAAGAAGTATTAACTGATAATTTTTTGCTTAATTTAAAAGAAAAAGAATGGTTTATTCAAAACTCAAAATATGATGATGAATCACCACATAAATCAGTACATCTTCGCCTCATTTTTCACTCAACATAAAGGAGATAAACAATGACTGATACAGAACATCTAATAGCAATACAAACTCGATTAGAAAGAATCGAAAGATTATTAAAGAAAGAACATGAAGATGATATTTATATGACGATTGCAGAGGCATCTCATTTCACAAGGTTTAGTGTTTCTACATTAAGAAGATGTGTTGATTCTGGAGAATTGGCTTATACAAGAAAAGGTGGTCTTGGTAATGGAAAACTGATATTCAAAAAATCATCTTTAACAGAATGGTTAGGAAAATAATAAAGGAGACATATAATGACTGAATTACAAAAAGCAAAAGAAAGGTCAAAGGGACTGACAAACAATCAGACCAGTCTTAAAGAGACCATCAAAAGCGGTGATTTCTATATCCAGATAGCCAACGCTTTACCACAGGGTAACCTGTCTGCGAAAAGATACATATCTGCTTGCCTGACAGCTCTGGCGGTACAGCCCAAGCTGATGCAATGTAAACCATCTTCGGTACTTAAGTCGATGATGGAATCAGCAAGGTATGGATTAGAGCCAAACTCACCATTGAGCGAAGCTGCTCTTATACCCTATGGTCAGGAATGCACTTTCCTGATTGAGTACCGGGGCATGATGAAATTGGCTTGGAATACTGGGCTGATTAAGTCACTGGACTATGACAAGGTCTGCGAAGGGGATGAGTTCGATTACTCAAAGGGTAGCAATGGGCTGTCCTTTCACCATCGACCAAGCCTATCAGCAAGCCGGGGTGAAGGTAGTATATATTATGCTTATGCTGAATTAAAGCATGGTGGTACAGCCTTTCAGGTAATGACCCGTGATGACATTGTCGCCCATGCCAAACAGTTTAGCCGTGGATACTCATCAAAATCCAGTCCTTGGCAAACAGACTTTGATGCTATGGCATATAAGACCGTCATTAGACAGCTTTGTGACAAGAAGCTGCCAAAGTCTACTACCGAGAATGGCATCCTGATGAATGAAGCAGCTCACATAGATGATTTTGTTGAAGAGCCAAGGCATACGGTGATGCAGGAGAAAGAACTGGAAGTTGTGGACATAGATACAAATCCAGAAGTTTCGAGCAGTACACCATTGCCAGAATTTGATGACAGCTTTGACCCTGCCGAATTATTTCCGCAGGACGAAGATTAGCACCGTTGGTTACGCAACCACAACTACTACCTATCAAGCGTAACTTCCCAAACGGTGTTGGGAGGGCAGACGACTCCATGCGTTTGCCCTCCATTCCGAGGATTGTAAGATGAACAAAATCACAACTGAGATGGTCGAATATTTCGTGGAAGACAAGTATAAAAATGCTATTAAAGTGATTCTTGAAATTGCCAACAGCTACAAAGACAATAGCCCTTGGACTCCTGATATTTTAATATCTGACATTAGACAAACGTGGAATAACCGAAAAAATAAGGAATTAAATAATGGCTGATAAATATGTAACAGAAAACAGGTCGGGACTATGGATTAATGACCGTAAAACTGATGATTGGATGGATGATTTTAATGGTAAGATATATGTACCCAAAGCCGGTTGGCACTGGATAGGAGCCAAAGAACAGGACGATGATAACAAACCTGCGCTGAAAGTAGAACTCCGTCCTATGACTTCTGACGAGATTGACAAGTATTGTTCTGATTATACTGTCCTGACTAAAGAACAGGCTAAAGAAAAGTGGTCTAAAAAAGAACCAGCAGCCACTAAAAAAACAGAATCTGAAGACGACGACCTTCCCTTTTAATCAAACCCTAAGATGGGCTATAATCCTAAATTCGATATTGACCTTGATTTTGGTGAAGTCCATGAACGTGGGCTTAAAAAACTATTTGAGAAAACAGGTGGTAAGATTGAAGTCAAAACAGAGAGAGGCAAGTGGTACGACACTGGTAACATAGCGATTGAAATTAGGTGTCGTGGTAAGGAATCTGGGCTATCAGTCACAGAAGCTGATTGGTGGTTTCATATCCTTTCAATCGATGGCAAGGTCAAAGGTATGCTTGTGTTTACAGTTGACGAATTGAAAAATATAGTGAAAGGTATGATACGGAATGGAACTATCCGAAAAACGATGGGTGGAGATGACAATGAATCAGAATTATATTTATTGCCCATTGGAGAATCTGCTGATTCAATTGGGAAATTCTTTTGATTAATATATACAAGATTGAAATCACTGGCAGTAAACCAAAGCCACAGCAAAGACATCGACATACACGGGCAGGATTTACATACGACCCGTCAAGTAAACACAAGAAAGACTTTATTGCTCAAATAGGGTCAAAAGCTCCTAAACAGCCCCTTAAAGGCGACATCTCATTAAAAGTGACCTTCGCTATGCCTTATGTGAAGAAACATTATAGAACTGGTAAGTATTCTGGCGAATTAAAACCGAATCCACCATATGAATATGTAATCAAACCGGATATAGATAATCTGTTAAAGTTTATTATGGATTCCGGCAACAAAATATTATGGGTAGACGATTCCCAAATCTGGAAAGTAGAAATGGAAAAGGTTTACTCAGAAATTCCATCAACCACAATAGAGATAGAGGAAAAATGATATACTTCATACAATCTTTAGATAAGATAAAAATTGGATACACTTCAAACAATGTTATGGAAAGAAAACGAGGCATGGAAACGGGCAACCCTCATGGCATGATTGTTATAGGTCTTGTAGATGGCGATAAAACACATGAGCATAAAATTCATTCAGCATTAGATGAATATTGCGCATTTGGTGAGTGGTTTTTTGATTGTAATGAAGTTAGAAAGTATATAAGCGATATATTAAATGGGAAAAAAGTTGTCAAGTATAAGCAACGCATGATGAATCCGAACTGGGAGATTGACACACCATTCCAAGAGAAAGAAATATCAACATCTAATCCCGAATGGTTAGATGATTTTATTTCGAATAATGTGAATAAATCTAAAGAATTATCTGATATATCAGTAGGAATAAGAGATATAGAAATAAAAATATGTCACCTATTAGCAGATAAAAAAAACTTAGAACTAAAGTATTTAAAAACAGTAAAAAATTGAAACGGAGAAATAATGAGTGATTTTAATATCGTAGAAAACCCGATTGTCGAGAAAGAAAACTATAAAATTAATAACCCAAAAATCATTGCAAAGATAAATAATGATTTGCTTAATGGTAATCCGTTTCATTATCTCTTTACAGGAGCTACTGGTTCTGGCAAAACATTCTTAGGAACTACAGTTGTCTTGCGCTGTAAGGAGCCTTGGGAAATGGTGTCCTGTATGAAGCATTACCGGGAACATATCGGATACATGGCATCTGACTATACAGACAAAATGGATGCTGACAGAAAGAACGATAATAAATTCAGCACTAAGTGTTTAATGCTGGACGACCTTGGAGATGAAAAACCAAACACTCCTGCATCCCATGATTATTTCAGTGGGCTTTTAGAAAAGAGACATCTATATATAAAAAGAAACCCCTGCAGCAGAACTATCATAACTACCAATTTCCATTCTCAGGAATTGATTGATATTTACGGCTCCCGTGTATATGATAGATTATGCGAACATTATACTATATGTAAATTCAAAGACCATTCCTTTAGAAAGGCAGGGCTTGAAGTCATAGAAGGCTGACAAATAAAAAAGGGGCGACCATCAGGCTGCCCCCTTTTTTTTCCCGAAGACGTAAGAACGAGCCTTACAAAGTTATAGTTTCCTGATAAGCTGGCAAAGTTATAGTTTCCTGATAGGCTGGCAAAGTTTTCATCATTTCATCTTTTAAAATTTCTAAACGAGACCTTTTCAGTGCATCGATAACAGGTTTGTATTTCATAGCGGCATCTTCTGGTGATAAATCTGGCTGCAATGATTCAAGTAAACCTTGGTATAAATCGTAACCCAGAAGAATCCTGTAATCCTCATATAACTTCTCAGGTATATCATACTTTTCACCATCAATCGTTACCGTGTCTTCGGGGATTGAAGGATAATAACCAATCCTTTCCAGCTCTATTTCCACAGGGTCTTTTGTTGCTGTGCGCCATTTGAAAGGCAGCCACTGTCTTAATACACCGCCTTCCAATGTTATCTCTTTACCCCATACATTCATTCTTGGTTTTAACCTTAGTGTACCAAACGGGATATTCTGTGCAAATGCATCAGACAGTGTTTTAATTTCTCTTACCTTGGCATCATCTTCCATGCCAACTTCAATACTTCTATTGATTGAACGCCAGAATGAAGAATAAGGTACAAAAGTAGCACCGAACCTTTTAAAAATATTTCTTCGCTTTCCATGTCTATTAAACATATCTGATAGTCCACTTAACATACTTGAATCAATCAGATTCTCGTATATCCTATCAGCCAAGGCAAAAAACAATTCAGATACTTCTTCAATTTCATCTTCTTTAAATTTTTTCATCTGTTCTGCCACAATGGTTGCCGTAGCAAGAACCATGTTAAACGGTTCTATTCTTCTGTACTGCACCCACTCATCACCAAATCGTATTGCCCAAGGCAGTTTTCCAAGTTCGTAGAACTGTTCTCTCTCCTTCTTGTTTTCTGGGGCTGCTCCAGTAAATCTATCTTCATCATATTCTGCTATAAGAATTGCTGCGATAACTGTTCCAATCAAGTGTTTAGCTATAAGGTCACTGGCTGAGTTTTTATATCCTTGATTTGTGCCTTTGTAAAATTCTTTATTCCTGACAAGACCTAATACTGGCGTATGCTCCCAGCCCCGTTTGAATATATTCGATAATGTGTTTACAAATGGAACAAAAAACCGCCCAAGCCATATTTTTGACCTTCCTTCGGCAATCAAAGCAGTAACCTTATCTGGATTATCCATAAACGTAGTATATTTTGCATAATCTTTTGCATCATTAATCATGCCTGTAGTTGGATTCTTTCTTAATTCAATTTCTTTATCCGTGGCTTCCTGACCTTTCAATCCTTCCTTCTTGACCATGCGCTTGGAAAGAGCATTTATCTGGGCATCAAACGCTATGCTGTTTGCCCAAACATCCATTGCCCTTAAAGCACGACCCACCATACTCATGGCTGGCGCAATGTCTCTTAAAAATTTCTTTGGAGAACGCTCGAATGCGCCAACGGAACCGCCCATATCTAAATCCCATTTGGTCTCAAGGTCAAGAGGTGTCTGTCCTGTGGTAATAACCTTTCCTGCTCTTTTTGCACCTGCTTTCCAACCTTTTCCCATACCAGCCATCATTGGCACAATTTCACCTACGAACCGCTGCCGTTCCTTGCCAGTAAATTTTGTTATTAATGCATCTATCCCACCAGACAAAGCCCTGAATGGCACTTGATATGTTCCCCACAATGTATTGCTGATAATATTAACCAAATGGGTAGGAACACCAGACAAAATAGAATTGTACCAGAACTCATATACATAATCCATAAGCAGTGGGTCACCAAGTCTTTTAATGAACCTTTCCACTTCCAATGGGTTTTCCATATTCAGATTCTTAAATTCTTCGATTTCCCGTTCATTCATATTACGAGATAATTGCGACCAAGCTCTTGCCATCCTCTGCTCTGATACTTGACGCTTAAATATATTTAACGCTCTACCAACTTCTGAAGTGACATCATTTAATAGCTTGAATACATCAATGTAATAATTTTCTACAGCCCTTAATGCAGCAGCATCACTGCCAGTTTCAGACATCTCTTTTAATCTATATATACCATTGACAGCTATTTGCCTTAGTGCGTCTATCTCTGCTGATTTTAGGATGCCGTGCTTTTTTCCTTTTTTCATCATCTTGATAGCTGACTTATAATCAGACAAGATTTCATCTCTTATTCTGCCAGTCTCATCCCAAGTTACTTTTTTCTTGGGCTGCAATTTGCCCAGAGCCACTGCAAATGATTTTAATGCATCGTCCAATACGAGCTTGTCAAGATTGACAGAGCCTGCATATATTGGTGGCTTTTTACCTGTGCGCTGTCTTATTTCTTCTGCTTTTGCTTCAGCACCACTGAGCGCATCAGTATTAAGACTCTTCAGGTCTTCGTATATTTCTTCTGTTTTCTTTTTCTGGGCAATCTCGTCTCGTCGCTTTCTCTCTTCACGAAGACGTTTTTGCTCTGGGGTGAGCTTCTTTAGTTCGTAGGTGGGTAGTTTGGATGAGTGGGTTTTACCCCATTGTGCATCTTCTTTTCTTATGCTTGATGCAATACGGTCTATTTCTTTGGTGGTCTCCCTGAGACTATTACTGTCGTTCCTGTATCTAAGCCGAGCTTTCTCTGCTCGGCTAATGTCAGACTTGGAAAATCCTTCGAGGATATCCCCGACTTCCTTTCTTCCTTTAACCGCTTGCGAAATTCTTTTCTTAGTGCCTCCAATCTGGCTTTGGAGTTTCTCGATGTGCCTTCTTGAAATTTCATTTTTTAAATCCTTTATGTAATTTGCGTATTCGGGTTGTTCAATATAATTAGAAATATAGGTATTATCAAAGAACTTTATGTCAACTTTGTCACCCAATACAGTCTTCAAAGCAGAGCTTAAAATGTGTTTGTCTGGGGCAGTCATTGTGAAATCTTCATTGAAATGCGGATTGACATCAACAACAGTTCCATTTGGTACTTTTTTGATATTGAAACTAAATTGCAATCCACTTTCTTTATTTAATAGATTCTCAATTACTTCTATGTCCTTACTGTCTATGATGCCTTCATGTTCAATCAGTGCTGAGTGTGTGTCTGGTGCTTTACTTGCTTCTGCGTTTGTGAAAGAGCTTGCAGCCATTGCTGCTTGTTCCAATTTATCTCCCAACAATGCAAGCATTTGATTAGTTTGATTACCATCTAATGCGTAAACACCTTTTGGAGTAAATTTTGTAACAAGTGGTATGCGAATATTAGGACTAAATACTCCTTCGTATGTTCCTCCAACACCACGACCATATTCTATTCTACTCACTTTAGACACTCTTCCAGTAACTGTCTGTATTATATTATCTACAATACTTTTCCCACCAAGGTTAGCATTTGGTCTACTCAATTTTCCAAGGTTTCTCCTTCTGATAGAATCATATTCATCAAGAGCTTTATCTATGCTATTTAATTTTCTTAAGTCGGTGACTCCTTCTCTTAATTTTTTTAAATTACTATTTAACTTTGCTGCAGACTTGCCTTCAGGAGTCAAAGTAGTACCAACTTCCACAGTAGCAATCTTCGCCTGCTCAAATTGCTTTGATGTCGGACTTAATACATCAATGACCTTTGGATTATTTAAAAGCTCCTTGGTAATAATCATATCACCTGCAGGATTCCTTGGGACATCAATACCTGCATTCTCTAATTTTACTAAAGTATTGTCTAATGCTTGCTGTAAATCGTTTGACTCTAAACTTACACCTTTATTCCTTCTCATTTGAACCCAAGGTAAAGCCTGTAGCTGCCAGCTCTCATAGGGCTGTGCGCCTTCTGGGAGTTTTTTATTGATAATATCACGAAGATTAATATGAAACTTTGATAATGCTTCGTATAAGTTCCCTTCAGAGCCTAACAAATCTGGAGAAATATTAAAATAGGCTGCGACCTGTCTATCATTTGTGGACAAAGGAGCTTCTGGGACATATCCTAATATATATGAGAAGGTCTGTTCAAAATTCCCAGTTTTTAATCCCTTTAAACTTTTAAATAGTGCATCCTGAACTGTCTTTGGAACTGGAGTCCCTACCGTTACTGGCTTTCCTTGCTCTACCTGAGCAAGAATACTAATGGTGCGAGCTATCTGTAAATCTGGTGTTGCCTGAACACTTGCTGCACTACTAACAGCTAATGCTGTTTGAATCTCTGCAGGTGTCATATCAACCAATCTTCCCCCAAAGGCTTCAGCACTTATTTCATACCAGTACCTAACTTGGTCTGGAAGAGACAATGCATCATTCCAGAAATCTACTCCCATTGGCTCCATATCTGCAGGCAACCCTGCTGGGTCTATACCAGCAGACTTTAATGCATCATTATATGCTTTATTTATCTCTGACTGAGTAACTGTAACATTAGATTCTGTTTTCTCCAATGCAGGCAAATCTTTAAACTTAGAGCCGCTGACATGGGGATATGGCTCATTTTTTCCTTTCTTTACTACAACCCTTTGACTCTCTGGTATTAATTTCTTTAATTCTGAATGTGTACGGGCTTTCTTTTTTAATATTAATTCATAATTAGGAACTCCAGTTTTTACTGCAGTCCCTTCTTTTATTGTCTTTATTTCACCAGCAGTCCTTAATTTTTCACTGACAGACCTGTCTAAGAAACTCTTTAATTCTTTTGAGACCTTGCCCTGTTTAACGTACTTAGCAAACCTATCGGCACTTTTCCTGAGAGCTTGGACATATTCTCTGAACTTTCTGAATAGTCGTGCGAGAGCCGAAGGGACTTTCCCTGAGAGTTTCTTTTCACTAAGGAGATTCTCTTTACCCCTATCACTGAACCATTCGCCATTACTTTGTGACGGGTCGTCTTTTTCACCTGTTTTTTCATGGTAATCTTTCCTTACTTCTGTTATCTTTTTATTCCATGTGTCTGGATGTAATTGTTCTTGTTGTCTATACCAAGTCTCTATACGCTCTTCTCCAACAGTAAGCATATTTGCACCCTGATATATTTTAATGACATCTACTAAAGCACCATCTCTAAGCTCCTGATAGTTCTCGCCTGCTATCGCAAGGTCTGCTGGCTCAACACCAGCCAGCTCCTGTCCTGCTGCTTCTATCTGCGCCAGTGCATTCTCTGGGGTCTCTGGGCTTAATGGGTCATCTATATTATCCTGCAGAGTCCTTAATTCGTCCAGCTTGGTCTGATAGTCTACTTCCGGGTCTAATTCCTTAAATAAATCAACCACTTCCTTAATAGCTTCAGTCTCTGTAATCTTCTTCTCCAAGGTAATACCCTTGGTCTTGGCTTCCAGCT
>Ga0208030_1000542_pt1 | contig 25597 bp, 25 predicted proteins | sample MalvirDeepMed_M9_FD_184246 | JGI IMG/M metagenome (GOLD analysis project Ga0208030, IMG submission 184246) | Marine viral communities from the Global Malaspina Expedition - Malaspina viral metaG DeepMed_M9 (SPAdes) (version 2) | ecosystem: Environmental > Aquatic > Marine > Oceanic | place...
AGAGAATATTTAGAATCATTACCTGAAGATGAAAGAGAAACAGCAGGAATTCATACTTGTGATAAATGTTGTAGTAGCAAGCATACAATAGAATGTGAAGAGGAAGAAGATGGTTCTCTAACTCTAAACATTCCTGATGATTTAGTACAGGAGATAGTACAGTCATTTATAGAAAATGCATTGTATGAACTTGCCAAAGAAAATCAAAAGTTAAGTAAGGAGATAAAATGACACAGGAACAAGCAATGTTAACAGAAAACATACTCAGTTTTTATTGGACAGAAGAAGAAAAGCATTATGATGAAGGTGGTAAAGACCCTAAGCATATATTCAATAGCTTTCTTGGTCTACAAGCTGAATTAGATAACTTTTATCACAGAGGGATCAAAGTAATATGAGTAAAATGAAAGAGGGACCGAATGATTGGGGATTAACATATAACATTGACTGGAATAAGTCATATGAAAGGACAGTTGTGAAGACTAGAGATAATTTTGCAGTCCATCTATGCCCAGAGTGCAACATTGCTTATGAAATAGTCAAAGATGTCTATCAGAAGAAGCAAAATACGCATTATTACAAGGACTTTCCTTCTATAGGATTGCCACGTAAAACTTGTTTAGGATGCTCATAATGCCTATGCCTAATCATTGTTTGGAATGCGATAAACCCTTCTTAGGAGAACAGAAATACTGTACCAAGTGTGCTGACAGTCGTTTTTATATAAACGAGCACAATCTTATTATCGAAGAAGCAGAATTTAATACTATACAGGAGATGATAGATGAAGAGAAAGCAAAAAGAGCAGCAAACCGCAATAGATAGGTTAATTTCTGATGATATAATTCTCTCTCCAGATAGTGGAGCTGAATATCGCATTCAGAAAGATACATCTCAAAATAAACTTGAAGCAGATAATGATTGGAGAGCTGGAATAAATGCTTTCCGTTCAAGCGCAACATTAGAATTAGAGAAGATTCCGTTATTAGAAGGTCATCTTTATAATACGATGGAGTCTTTGTTACAACGGGTACTATTGCTTGAGAAAAAGGTCGAAATACTTGGGGAATAAGTGCTTATATTGTGATCGCAACAGAGAACGACGAGGAGGCTACGCGAGTCTCCTCGTTTGTACTAAATGCTTTAGGAGAATGATAAATGACAAAAAAAGACTATATAAAGATATCAAAAGTCATAAAGGAGCATACAAGAGGTGCTGATAGCGACGATGGCTATCAAGGTCATATAGCACATTATGTTTTAGTAGAGAAGCTATCAGACGTGTTCTTAAGCGATAATGATAGATTTGATGCTGATAAATTCAAGAAAGCATGTAAAGGAGACACATGATACCAGGTTCTTGCGCTCATTGTGACTCCAAAGAAGACTTAATCCCTATATGTATTCAGTGTGTACATATCAGGGCTGGCTATAAGAAAGCTTATAATATACTTATGGATTATTGGAGTTTTATTCCAGATGATGATAAATATGATGTAAGCAAAAGAATTGATGAAGCTTTAGGCTTCGAGAATGAAAAAACAACTTCTGATGAACTCAATAAGGTCACTATAGTGCCAAATAAGGCCCAAAATAGCCCCTTAAAGGACGTTTCTCATAAAGTTGATACTCCACATCCAGATACAATTAAAAACGCCTTAAAACGGCTCAGAGACACCTTTAATTACGGAATTAGAGATGAGTGATAAAGAGATTGAATTCATAGGAAATGTAGGTGTTAATGTTTTTCGTTGTGAGATGTGTAGTAATATATCTAAATTTAAGTACTTAAAACGCCCTAATGAAGCTGTGGCAGCACTATTAACTGATAGAAAGTTTATGGACATCTGCAGGAAATGTGCTAAAAGAGAAAATGGGAGCAAAAATAAACGTGGATGGGAAAGGATACATGAAAAAGAAGCCAACTAGACGCGAAATTTCAGATGTAATTGTATCAATGAATAATATATTTATGCAATTAGATAGGAGGATAAGAGGCTTAGAGTATGCAATTTCGGAATACTTTAAGTTTCAAAATACAGAGGATGATTTCGAGAAATATCTAAAGGAGAAAAAGGATGAAGAAGTCAAAGAAAGCGATGCAAAAGCTCATGGAAGAGATATTCAGACAGGTTCAGACAACAAGAGAGGAGGGTCAGAATGAGTATGCGCATGATGCAGATAATGCTTTTGCTAACTTTGAACGCATAGCAGAGCGTACTGGAACAACGAAAGAGAAGGTATTGCTAACGTATTTATTGAAACATATTGACGGTATCACCGCACACGTGAATGGCCACACTTCACAACGTGAAGACGTGCGGGGACGGATTAAAGATTGTATTGTTTACCTATGTCTATTTTGGGGCATGGTGGAATGTGCGGAGGAGCCAGACTGCCAGAAAGACAATACAAGTTTTACAACTATACCAGAATTCGAGTAGTTTATCCCTATAAAACGCTAATGTAGCGTCGTTATGAATAGGAAGGGAAGGCGTGAGTAATCGCGTCTTCCTTATTAGTTACTCAAAGTAACCGGGGGTTTTTACAGAATTCCTCTAGGACCTGGAGCTTTCATTGTTTCAGGAATATCCTCAGTAACCTGCCTATGTATTTGCCCAAGTGGGAAGCCGAACGCATTCTCCATAATTCTCATAGGATTCTCTACGAAATTGTTAGGACCAAAAGCACTACGGAATACCCGTCCCATGGGGAATAGCGTCCAAACCTGATAATCAGCAAGTTTAGAGTAGTCATCATCAAGCCAGCCTCTCAGAGCTGCAGGTCCGAGACGTAAAACAGGAGGTGTAACTAGCTGTAAAGGAGCAAGAGATGTGGGATAGGCCCCGAAGAATGCTCTATCCCGTTCTTTCTCATCTCCGAGAAGCCAACTTGAAGTATCTTGTAACCAGTTCCAAGGAGCTGGAAGCTGATTATCAAACATGGAGTACATAAATGTGTTTGCTAGCGCGAATACAAAAAGGTCGATACCCATTGTACGTTTATATTTCTCATAAGCCTCACTACCAGCTCTATATCCGTATATATTCATCTGTCTGTTTGTATCAAACCTGAAACGGGCAGCATTCCACGCCCAAAGCTGAAATCGACCCATAACCTTACCAAGGGCTGATCGTACGAATGCGGGCCTATTTGGAGCGTTATAAAGGAATTGTGTCGCCTTAACACCTCTTTTCGCCAATTCAATTAAGAATGGATGATTAGGGTCTTTAATAGCTCCCTGGAATTTCTTCCAATAGTGAACATAATGCGCCATGAATGAGTCTCTACGAAGCACTCTCTCTGGCCTACCCATAAATATGTCAGCAATCTTGTTGAATTTACTGCTTGTGAGTTTATGCTTACGATTTAATTCTCTGAGCCTGTGAAGGCTTTCTTTAGGGTCTTCAGAAATGAGTTTAGTCGCTTCTTCAATAAATTCTTTTGTTTTAGCAGACCGAAGATCAGGAGAAAGCCCAGCTTCATAAGTAAGGAACTCAGGAAGGACACCGTGATAATCAATAAACTTTTTAACATCTTCTAACGAATCCCATCGTATTGTCTCCTCTCCTATCTTGATTTCTGGTAAATTCTCTTTAAGCCACTTTGGATTACGAGCATCTTTTAAATTCTGAAAGCCTGTTGACTGTATTGTATGAGTAGTCCCTCCGAATAGATTAGCTATAATCGTTTTAGGGTGTGTCAATAGTGTAGCAAGTTCATACTTTGCTTCCAAATTAGACCAATGCCGTAATTGCTGTAATGTTATACCCTGAAGGTTTTCAGGAAGGTCTTTGTTTACGAGTCCTAAGAATTTAGCAATACCATTAACTTTCTCTCGTACTTTATTGTCAGCCCACCACGCATAAGGAGTTCCTGCAATCTTCATTTTAGGGTCATTTATCATACTATCTGGAACATTTACAGGATTTCCTATAGAATCATTAACATAGAGCTTATAAAAATTAGACCATCTCGTCATAAGGCTCTGTTTTGTATCTGGATTGTAGTCGATTTTATGCCAGCCCTTCTTTATTGCTTTCTGTTCAAATTCATGGATTAGATTACGAGACATAATTTGAGAGAATTGTTTATAATATGTATTCGTTAGGTTTCTAATATACGCTTCAGGTACTGTTGAATCAGCAGCCCATCCTGGAATATGAGAATCTCTTGAGAACATGCTTCCCATTCTTTGATTTGCGGAATACCATTTTAATATATCGCTTGTTTCACCAGCTTTTGTAGATATATTATCAAGGGTTTCATTCCATGCTTGCCACTCTAATAGCGCATCGCTACCCCATTCCCCTGTAATCTGCTTATGCTTATAAGCAAGACGCTTTAATTGAATATCCTGCTCTTCAGGTGTAAGTGTAGACTTTCTTACATAATCAATAGCCTGTAATAGAGACTTCTCTGCAACCTTCTTATCGAAAAACATATGAGGCCAATAATTCTCATGAGGTATTCGACCAGTCTCATCTATCTCTAATTTCTCTAATTTCTGTCTTGCAAGCATGCCTTTCTCGCTAGTAGGAATCATCTCAATCATCATACTCTTAGCGATCTTTCTAAGCCCATCGATACCAACGTCCATTTCGATTGGCTTACCATTCTCATAATTCTCTACCATTTCACGGATAAACTTCTTATAATCAATACGAGGATTTTTAAGGGTATCTTTATCATAATATCCCTCAATATATGGCTCTAAGGCATTCTCTTTCCCAGAGATTAGTGTATAAAAATTCTCAAATAGTCCTGTATAAACCTCATTAATCTTATCTACAATCTCTGCTCCAGTCATGGTTACACGATCTTTGCCAATGTTGACTGTAAATTTCTTATCCTTTAATTCTGCATAATTATGCTTTTTAACCGCACCTTTGTAAGCATCTTTATATATTTGTGCCTCAGCACGACGTAGGGGTTCAGCGATATATTCTTTTGACATGATATAGTCGCCAATAGGGAGCTCTCTCTCGCGTATTGCTATCTCTCTTAAAGCATCCCCTTCTGTAATGCTATCTACAAAAAGAAGGTCTATAGTAGATTTATGTATCCATTCTTCTGATTTCTTCACTGAAAAATCATTAGCACGATTAATCCAGTTCTGCATGATAGTCAGGTAGTTAGATGGCTCCATGATAGTGCCAACTTTACTCTTTCCATCTTTCGTTGTGAAGATTCCTTTCCGCTTTAATAGGATAATTTCGTCCTTCATAAGTTCCCTGGATATAGTCTCAGGGAAGAGGTAATAATAACGCTTTTGTAATTGAGGTGGCCCTTTAGACTTCCATATACGCTGCCATATAGTTCCTGTCTGCAAGTCTCTGAAGAAATTATTCATAGCCCTGAAGTCATCTGCATTCATGGCATTGATATCTTTTGATAATAAACCCCTTGCTATTTCATTAATATTCTGAGCAATTTTATTATTATATTGTTTTAAATGTCCTGTAAGCTCTGTAATGATTTTAGCCTGCTCTTTTGTTAGTGTTCCTTTTCTTAATCCCTCGAAATGAGACATATCTGCAATCTGAGAACCTTCGACTTTAGGGTCAATCTCTGGCTCACCCATAAAGCCGAATTGTTCCTGCTTTTCAACATCAATTCTCTTATTCTCACCAAGGTTCTTAGCAGCCTCTTTTTCCTTTTCAAGTTTAGAGGGTTCAGGAGCTTTCCACATTTTACCTGTTAATCGTGAAAATTCAAGCATAAATTGTTCTACAGACGTTGGGTGTACTGCTTTACTTGAGTAGCCAAGGCGTGAGAGAGATGTTCTTGATGCTTCCATAACCATAGAACGGAAGATATCTCTTGTAAGAGGATTCCATCGCTTTTCCTTTGTAAGCTTTTCTTTTAATGCTTCCAGTGCCTTTAAGCTTCCTCTATTTAATGAACCAAGCATAAGATAATCAAAGAGACTCTTTTGCTTGGGACTTAAGGCGTCCTTATATTCTCTAATTGCAATATCAATTTGAGATTGATCCATCTCAGCAGAGATATCATCACCACGCTCTAAGCCACGCATTTGCTTATACCATTCAGCATTGTTTACATTAGCATCGATATCATTAACAAGCATATCAGCAAGTTCCTGAGCAATCTTGTCTCTTTCTGTTATAGGATTGGAGAATGTACCTTTACGACGTCTATTGCGAGCCATTAAATAGCTTTGAGACTTAAGCTGTTCTACTTTCTTATGAATCTCAGGAAAAAGAGCAAATTCTTCAGGCGACATTAACGATGCCATATCAGCAACCTTACGAATAGTTATAATATCTGTCAAATCATTAACAAGGAAATCCTCTCCTGTCTCTGCTATCTCCTCCAGGACTTTTAAACGCTCATCACGTGTCTTTGCTTCCTTCATTTCCTTATTGTATTCAGGAAGTTTCTTTACAAGCTCTTTCCATTTAGCGACATTCCCTGATATAGTCTCCCTTACTGTGTGATTCCAAAGCTTATTATCATTTATCACAGCTATCTGTTCATTATAAGGAGTTTTTAGAGTAGCTCTGCCAAGGGCGTTTCTAAGGCTCTCCATGCCTTCATTGGATAAGATACCATTTGCCTGCTGATATACGAGTTTTAAAGCTTCTTTATTAGTACGAGCAAAGATATTATCACCCCAATTGACAGGCTGAAGTGTCTGAATCATTTTAGGAAGCAGAGTATTAAACTGCCTTTCTGAATAAGTATATATTGACTTCCCTTTTTCCTTTATCTCAGGAATAGACCACTTACGACCTTCTGTCCAATTCCTTCCGAAATATGCAGAGTTCATATCAAAGAAGTCTCCTACAATACCATTGCGCAATTCCCATCCTTCAAGGTCAAAGATTGATTTCATCTTCTTATCAACGACCCATTTCTTTCCAACTCTTTTTTCAATTTTTCCAACATTAAAATATGCTGTCCATAATTTCTTGAGAAACATATCTGAGCTTTTAAGCCCTAATTCATCCAATGGATCAGAAGTGAATGCTATTTCAGCTCTTGTAAGAGCTCTTTGATGCTTCTGCCATTTAGGATCGGTTTTAGCATTGTATGTGACTCTATACTCCTCCTGATCCTTTCCTCTGCCACGAGTAAATATAAACTGATCTGTTTGTGCAGCAAGTTTATCTTTCTTCGGAGTTTCTAATAGCGCAGCATAAGCAGAACGCATTACTTGAGCACTTGATACGGCTGCACTAAGCTGATTACGACCCTCTACAGCACGCTGAGATATCTCCACTCTCTGATGAGGAGACCATTGCCATGCAGTGGAGTTTTGTAATGCTGCTTCTTTTGGATTAAAGTCTGATGTTAATACATCCCTAAATGTTTTTCCCTGATCAGACCCAACTTCAACAGAAGCTCCTTTATTAGGAGTGATAGTCTTTCCATCCTCTGAAAGGTACTCATGTTTATTAGCCTTAAAGACATCCTTCCATGCTTTCTTCATTCCATGCTGTTCATCTCCGAAATATACAAAAGCTTCATCACCATCTAAATCAGCACCCCCCATTGCTCTCATAGCACGTCCATGAAGAAGTATGCCGTGTCCCTTTCTACCAGAGAATCCTTTAAACTTCAATACTTGAGCTCCTGACATTGAATCCATAGGGACTCTGACAGCAATCACTTCAAAGACATCGTCTGCTTTCGCTTTATTAGACTTAGATAATCCATCGTATGCATCCCAGAGCTTCCCAAGTGTGGTATTTTTCATACCCTGAATCGAAGTGACAACTTCCATTTCCTGGAAGCCATTATCTAAGAAGAAGATATCATCTCTTGTTTCAAGCTCTTTTAGCCTTGGATTGACTCCATCAGCATCACGCATTAAGTACTCATCATAAGGACGCATAAATGTTAATGCGCTATTAGGCATTTTAGGTCGAGTTACCTGATGTACTATCCAGTTACGCATTGTAGCCATTCTCCAGTCGCGTACATGCTTATGGAGATATATACCAAGGCCTGTGACATCTTCACCCTTATCACGTGCCTTTTTAATTACAGCCCTTCCTCTTTTCAGCATATTATCAGCAGCACCATTAAACTCTTGTAGCTCTGTTTTAGATTCCTGTGCTTCCCATGACTCTAATTCGCCCTCCATAACCATCTGATCAATAGCTTCCATTTGCTGTTTAGTAATCTTGTCATAAGCGAGTTCAGAGAATCTGTTAAAGTCAGGCCCATTCATTTTCGTCATAGCATCAAGAAGTTCTGAAACGCCTATCCTATCAACATTCTTCATAAGCTTTTTAAGCCGCGTCTCACTTGGTTTAATGAGATATTTAGCAAGCTCTTCGTTCCATTTAGTTTCACCAGCAAACCTATTCTTTATAACGGAATTATAAATATCATCTACAATCTTTCTCGTTGCAGGCTCAAAAGACGTTGGATTAAGTGATGTAAAAAGCTGCTTAACCCATACTTGATTTTTAAGCATATGTTCAGTAGCTGCAGTAGAGCCTCCTCCTCGAATATCAGAAGGATTCATAAAGTAATCTACGCCATATTTCCTGGTTCCCTTTTGTTTAGCAGCAGTATCATATACTTTAAAATGGAGCCCCTCTTTCAACATATCAGCGCTTTGTTTATCTCCAGCAGCATGAAACATAAACTTGCCCAGTAAAGCACCATGTTTAGGGTCTTTGCTGACAATAAAGGATTTATTTTGACCAGACGGCATATTGCCAAAGTCAGCATTTAACACATCAACAATATCATTCCTTACTATAATAGCTCCGTCTGTGCTCTCTTCCATACGACTATTAAGAGTATTAATATCAGAGTTTTTATCTTTAAGCTCCTCAATAAGACGATATTTGTATTTACCATCAGCAAGGTCTACAACTCTGTCTGCTGCGAAAGCATCACTATGCTTGAAGGCACTTGTCATATAAATCTGTAGACGCTTATTATAAGCAGTAGCACCCTTAATAAAGCCCTTTCCAGAGAGCTTCTTAATATTAGCTGGTGTAGCTTCAAGGCCATTTAAAGCAAGATCATAGCGAATATTGGAAGCATAGGCCCTCCTAAAGACTTCTCTGGCTTCTTTACGAGTCATTTGTCCATTACGAGGTTTAAGCATGCCATATTTATTAGCATACGCTGTTTCAGCTAAATCATACTCTTTTGAAAATTTATTTCCCAGTAACGTCTTAATTTTCGGAATCTGGATGCTGTCTGTATCAGGATGAAATTTAACAAAGTATATCCTATCCTTATCACCTGACCCCCCGAATGCATACATGTTATTTTCTCTCGCTGTGTATCCAAATATACGGCTTAATACTCTACCCCAGGCTGCTTCAGAGAGAGCCTTTTTAAGTTTAGGGCTACCTTTTTGTCTCTTAGGTAGGTGATTGGTACGATAACGGCTCAAATTTAGGTCTTTATTACCATTCTTCGCTTTAACCGTTATATGATCCATAATAATCATAGCTGCTTCCTGTGGATCACCTCCAGCTTCACGAAATGCTTCTTCAATCAGCTTAATAGGCTCCACCATATTCTTTGGTGTACCAGATTTGGTATATGGAGTGTGTGCAGGCATAAGCCCTATATCAACAACATTTCCTTTTTCAGTAGCAGAGAAGAACCTCACAGGCTCTCCAAGGTTCCTTCTTGTCATCCATTTGCGCATCTCTCCACGCGCTTCAGGGCTAAGCTCATAACCAAGCTCTTCTGAGACGGATTTAGCCCATTTCTCAGACCGATTAACTTCACTGCCCCTATTAAGATAAGTTTTAATACTCTCTTGTAATGAATTGGCTAAATCAGCTTTAATTCCAGGCTGAAGCTCAACCTTGGCTCCCTGCCAAGCATCTTTCATGTGATTATTTACAAAGTTGACAGACTGTCTGCCTATATATCTCCGTAAGCGATTCCCTATATCCTGCCCTTCATTCTCTAATTCTGGAGAGCCTTCAATATCTCGGAATAGCTCTTGCTGTTCTCCAGGTTGCTTGCTTTTAACTTCAGCAACGGTTTCTTCGCTTTCAATCTTTGGGTCAGCAGTAAGAGGCTTATCTTCTTTTGGCTTATTGATATTATCTACAAGAAGCTCTCTAATAGCCTCATATCCTCTAGTTCCCTTTACAACCTCCCTGGAGCCAATACCAGCGTATCTTGATGTTAGTTTGGGTATTCCATCCATAGGAACGAAATGATTAGCACTATAATCATATTTAAACCACTGATCGTTAAGCTCTGAGAAGACATGAGTAGGCTTCCGCATATTAATAGCCATTTGAACGCCCCATGCGGTACCACCTTTAACAGAACGTGCACCTTTTTCTATAGGAGCAACTGCATAAACACCGTTTGCATATCTTATTACATGAAAGGTTCTTCGGAAAAGGTCAAGAGTATATTTAGGTAGTTTGCTAATATCTCTATCAAGAGACATTTGAGCGAGGGTTAAAGCTTCATTAGCATCACTAAGCTCTCTTTCTGAGAGAGTCCTCTTTTTGCCCTTTAAGCTTTTAGGCGTACTCTGCTTCTTAAATACATAATGAACAAAAGGAACTCCCAACTCATTGGATATTTCTGCAAAGGCAGCATCAGCACCCTTAGTAGCACCTGATATACCATGATGAAGTGTTGGATGAGGCTCCTCAAGGAGCTGCTCTTCCCCATCCTTAAATTTACCAGTAGTTTTAAATCCAGATGGAGCTTCTTCAAGCATTTCAGGAATCTTATCTTCAAGTCCAAGCTCTTTAACAAATTCCCACTGCATAGCACGTTGCTGTGAAGTAGTGCCCTTTGTCTCATCTATTTGCTTACGAACAATATTCTGTACTTCGGTAGCAGTCTCAGCCCATTCAGGCATTAATTCAGGATCAAACTTGACAGCAAACTCAGCATCCTTAGATGCTTTCTTCTCCATTTTCTTTATGAATTTATGGGCACCCTGCTTTGTCCATGGAAGCTCTTTACCACCGAAATATGCTCCCATAAGGTAATCATATACTTGTTCTGGAGTAGTAGCCCCTCTCATAGTAGATGGAAGCCCTTGAAGAAGTGAGCCTGAGAGCGCCTTAATAGCCGTTCCAGCAGCTTTGCTGTCGGTCTTAACAAGGTTCCCGATAGTCCTAAACGCTCCACCAAAAGCAGCACCATGTACGAAAGAATCCATCATAACATTAACACCTTCCTGCCATGAAGATACTGCTGATGCAACCCCTAAGTGGAATGCACCCTCTGCTACATGCGCTATAGGGCCTGAAATAGCCGTTTTAGCAGCAAGTTGTGCTGCACCCGCCTGTGCCCTTGATGCGGTCTTTAAAGCGGGGGATATGAGCTTCCTAGCGCGTTTTGTAGCCGCATTAGCCGCAAGCATAGGAACTGAGTATTCACCTACAGCAGCTGTTTTACGTGCAGCATTAAGAAGCATCCGTGACTTAGTAGCTAATCCAGCAGCACGAAGAGGTCCTGATAATATCCCAGGAGCAAATCCTGCTAAATGTCCTATATTACGAGCTACAGCTTCAAATTCATTATCAGGAGCGTCACCTGAGCGTAGAGTGGTGAAGCCCTGGAAGAAGCCGTATCCAGCCTGTTTAACTGCATCTAATAAAGAAAAATCCCCTGTATAAAAGGGTACTTGGTATGCTTCAGCATGAGCTTGAAGTTCGCCCTGCTGTTCTTCAGTAAGGAGATGAGCCCTTCCTTTATATTGCTCTAAATAACTCCTTGTCTGCTCTTCGGTAAATCTTGGTTGCCATCCTTCGGGTACTGGCATTTAATCTCCTAACGCTGATTGTAACTCTTCATCTCCTGAGAATAATTTCGCTATATCATAAGCTGTCCAAGTAGCTCCTGCTAGACCTAATGCTGTAGAGACACCTTCTGGCAATGCTATACCGGCAGCACTCAATCCAAGCTTAGTCGCAATGGCTGGATATTTCTTCTTTAATATGCCCATAACGCTCTTCATAACTTTAGGGTCTTTAAGTTTTTTCATTATCTGCCATGTTCCAATACCACCAGTAACCTGACCTAAAGTTTCACTACCAAGTGCCTCTCCAGCTGCTCCCCCGAGATTGATACCTAGCATGTAGGGTAGCGCTTGCTTTCCAGCTTTAGATGCTTTTCCCGTAATCTTACTAAGTGTTGTGCCTTTTTTCGCAGTTTTTCTAGCCAATTCGTCGGCCTGTGCCAGAATACTCTTCTTTGTAACCTTTCCATATTTTTTAGTCCACTCTTTATTTGTTAATCCACCATCTCTAACATGTGCTGCATCTGATTTAACAAGCTTTTTAGCTTCATCAGTTAAATTAGCTAATTGACGCTTATGTAATACTGCTCCAGTAATAGCTCCTCCGCCTACTACAAGATTCGTTCCCCTTAATTTGCCTGTATAAGGATCAATAAATATACTTGCACCCCTTTCTAAAAGCCCTGGAGATTGCGCTTTAGGGCTATAAGAGAAGCTCCTAAGAGTGGTTTTACCATCAGGAGCTACTACCTGCTCCATTCCCCCTCCTCCTAATTGCATATAGTTTTGATATAATTGGTTAGCATTATAAGTCTTATTCATATAGTCATTGATATCATCTTCATCCCACATGGGTCTGGCAGCCTTAACCCTTGCTCTTAAGCTTTCAAACATTCCAATCTTTTGGTTAAGGTTCTTAATAGCGCTTATTTTATATTGATCTTGAAATACGGTAAAATCAGCCCCCATATCATCAGAATTCTGACCCTTCTTATATTTATCCCATGCACTCTGCATATCAGGTAGCGATTCGCCAAAAGAGGCTGTCGGATTAGTTAAAAGTGATTCTGTATTAAAAGCTTCACTAACGCTACTCATTCTATTTATAGAGCGCTGTGCTTTTTCATATAAGCCTTTTTGATAATCAACTGCTGCTTGTTGCATATCAAGTTGCCTGTCAGCACGCTCGCTTGCAGCTCGAGAATTTTTCATATCTTGAAACTGTTGAAAATAGCCCATTATCTCATCAGGTCCAAAATCTGAACTAGTATCAATTACCATATTAGGGTTAGTATATATTTTTGCTCCCATGCTTTCTCCTATGAGTTAATAGCTGTGTCCCAGGACACCATATTATTCCAAAACTCCTGGTTATATTCTTCTTGTAAATCAGCTGTGCCGCTAGCTAAATCATCTACAGCCTGTTCTGTATCAATTTTCTGTTCTTTCATCTGCATTTCCCTATCTGTTGTACCGGCATTAACAGACCGTTCAGCTTCTTCTATAGCTTGCTTCTTCTCAAAATCTGCTGCAAAATCTCCTGAACCAGCAAATCCAGCTTGGGATGTTTTTTGTTGAGATTGGGTTAGCATACCAAATAGTCCGCTTGACATCTGAGAGCCAACAGCTTTCTGATTCATAATATCTTGCGTAAAGGCTTTATCTTCCTGTAGCCCAAGCCTTTCAATATCTCTAGAATAATTATCTTTTAACTCGTCTTGGCCCCTAGTATCATATGGATCAAGATAATCCATTATATCGTTTGCATTAGATTCAGTCTGTTTTTCACCTGCCGCGGTACTCATAGCGGCAATATTTTCGTCTGAAAATAATCCCTTATTTGCCATTCCAAGGCCCCTATTTGCCATTCCAAGGCCCCTTTTCGCAAATTCCAAACTTTTTTGCTTATTTGCGGCTGCATCTTCTGGTGTGGTAACTAAACCAGATTGTTGTGTCACGAAATTCTCAAATTCAGGGTTTAAGCCTGAAGCCCATCCTCCTGATTTAATTTTTTCAGTATCATCTACGTTTTCATCAGCTGTCCAAATACCAGCTATATTCTCCTGCTCGTATTTACGTCTAAATTTTTCAAACTGTGTGTGTCTAGCCTTGGCCTCTGCCTTTGCTCTATCACGAGCTCTGGATTTTTTAGTTTGCCATATACCCCACTTACCTTGCGATGGGCGCCATGTTCCATATTCCCGAAGTCCAGTCTTAGGATTAGTAGTACCACTACCTATACTTTGTACCCAAGCTTCTCCAAGAGGACCAAGAGCATCAATAGCATTGGCTTCAGTAGTATTTACATGGGCTACCTCTCCGCCCACTCTACGTAACTCACTGTCACCTCTACGACCCTTACGAGCTACACTCCTTACACCAGCACCTTGCTTAATATCGGTCCCTGGGATATGACTCCCAGATGGCGGGTTTCCTCGTTCATTATCGTTTGAGGAACGCGTTCTTGGACCAGAAGGATTGGAATGTAGACTTCCACGTAATTGATTTGCTAATAATAATAAGTTAACTGCCATTATCTATAATCCCTTACCATATTAGGGTTAGTATATATTTTTGCTCCCATTTCATCTTTATATTTTCCTAAAGAAGGGCTCCATTCTCTACCGTCCTCACTCATTTCCCAATCACCAGGATCATCTAAGCCAGGAAGATTTATACCAAAGGCACCCATATCTAGTAAACTTGATGGGATAGTTTCACCGCCCATTACATTTCCAGATAGACCTTCAGGCAGTCCTCCTTTATCTATTCCTGCTACAATATCTGTAATATCAAAACCACCTGCACCACCTCCAGCACTTGGAGCAGCTCCACCTAAAATATCTCCAACCATTCCCTTGGTTTGAGCCTTTGGTGCTAATCCTAAATAACCTTCTGCCCCACCTTTTAGCCCACCTAAAAAGCCGGCACCACCTGCAGAGCCAGCCTTAAATCCAGCACCTAACTTTTGCATTTGTCCGGCTCCCATAAAACTACTTAATGCAGCTTTACCTACATTACTAAATTCTTGTGACGCTATTTGGCTAGTAATATTACCGCGAGTTTTCTTTCTAAACTTGCCGCTTAACAAGTCTTCTTGACTAACCCCTGAAGTAGCGCCTCCTACCTTACTACCTAGCAAAGCTCCTGCGCCACTTGCGGCAGCCAATAACAAGGGAGAAGCTGCCCCACCTGTAATAACAGTTAAAGCTAAAGCACCAAGTAATCCACCTATTCCAGCACCACCAGATTTAGCAGAAGCATATCGTGATGATTTTCTTGCAAGAGCGGAATCTTCATTCTGTACATCTCTTTCGAGAAGATTCATTCCACCTGCGCCTGTTTTAATTCCCATAATTTATTCCTTTATAATTGAACATTCTTTGAATCACTCGCATTAACATCTCTTTGTAGTAACATTGACTGTAATGACATCTTAATACTCCTATTTTTTAATCCCTATATAACCACCATGTATATCATCATAAGAAGAACCTCGCACGCCAGCAACAACGACTACTATATAGTTTGACTCATTGCCTATAAAGGTAGTATCAAATACACCTTCTACTCCAAATGCTACAGGAGACATTAATGGAACAAACGAACTATCATCATAATTAGAACTAAACGCTTTCCATTCACGATTAGGAGACCCTCCAGAGCTTCCATATATTTTAGCCTTATATGCTTTATACCCAACAGGAAGAACTACATTAGCTACCATATCTACCTCATCTGTTATTGACCCTGAATGGGTTGCCAACGCATTAGGATAATATGCATCATAAGCAGAGTTGCTCGATTTAAAAGCTAATGGCAATACTTTTACTCTCGTAGAGCTTCCATGCCATCCATCACTTTTTTGCTCACTATCAATAGAAAACCACCTTCCATCACTTTTAGTATATAATTTAGCACCGACAACTATTTGGTCTCCGTCATCACCATCACTACTTAAAGGAGGTTGTAATTGAGTAATAACTTTATTACCCTTTTGATGCGATAATCTTCTGCTATCTCTATCCATTACTTAATACCCTTAGTCCTGTAAATGAATGATATATCATTAATCATAAAATTTGTAGCACAAGAGCCAGTTAAGTGCAACTGGCAAGAGTAAATACTCTTCGCCTCATCAGAATCATCTGGCTTTAGTTCTAACCTAGTCCACTCTGTTACATTGCCAAATCCAGAACCATCAAATCCATAATTAGCTGTTCCACCATTGGTATGATAATTTTCAGTAATATTAGTACCATCACCCTTATAGGTAACATAAATCTTATATAACTTCTTCCTTACTGCTGGCTCACCAAAGTCAATATCCTTTGTTTTAATAACAATAGCAGGGGCTCCACTAAAAGGCGTATCAGCCCATTTATCTATTGTTCCACTACCGTCATGTATTAAAAGGCTACCATCTACAGGGTCATTAATAAAGTTAGAACCCGTACTTCCACTTGCCACCATATTTGCTGAAAAAGTCCAGCTTTTAGTTACCATATCATAAACATAAGCATCATTGCCTGTTGTTCCTTGTAATACGACAAGTTGCCGCTTAAAGGGATTAAAGCCTATACGGTGATAATTATCTGTTCCAATAAAGGTGCTCCAAGTTGATTGATTAATCTTACGCATACCTTGGTCTTCAAGTAGGTCAGTCACTGCTTGGCCATCATACATATAACATCCATTTTGATTAGCCCAGGCAACTCCATAATCCGTTCTACAAGCAGCTCCTGGATTGGTAATACCTTTAAATTTATGCTCTGCCTCTAAATATTCAGCACTACCAGATACATTAATTATATAGCAAGTATTCTTCTTAAACTGTAGTATTCTATCAGCATATTCAACCAGGGCCACAATATCATCGCCATCATGAATAGCCACATCAATATTATTAATACTAGGAAACTTGTCAAACTGATTAACTGGAGATTTGAGCATTCTATCTGCATGTATCTTGCCATCTTGTTTGATATTGCCTAAATATACCCTACGATTAGCTACTACTGCAGTTTTATAAGAATCTACTTTTATTATATCTGTTGAAGTATGGGCATTTAATACATCATATTGAAAGTATCTTGGAGGATTAGTCCATAAACTTCCTTCCGCTGTCATTGCAGTGCCATGCCTTACTCCGCCATGAGTATCAGTAGCAGGGTCTGCCCATGGTCCATATCCACTAGTACCACCTCCCGCACCATCAATCCCAACTAATTTTATACCTTCATCAAATTTAGCATCCATCATTTGCCATAATGTAGTATAACCGTCCTCATTAGATGCCCAATATATACGACAGCCAGTTATACGTTGATTACCGATACCAGTAGTAGCTGTTGTGAAAGCACCGAAGTTATAAGTAGATTCATATACACTAAAAACAGGCAAAAAGTATACTGCAACATTTTCTCCATAAATATCAGAAGTACTATCTCCATTAGAAAAAGGAAGTTCTGTTTCTATTGTTTTACCCTCAAAAGTCACACCACCGGCAATATCCTTTGTTTTAAACATACGGAATAGTTGTGGCAAACTTTCCTGAGTATGGTCATCATACATAGTGGTAATAAAAAACTGATATCTTGTATCAGTGGTCGGCATCCATTTTCCAGTACCATTTCCTCCACTAGCCTCGGCAAATTCCAGTACTGCTCCCCATTTATGGTCTGACGTAGCTGAAGATGCGCCAGTAGTTCCAGTATAAGAAGCCGTATTTGAATCAGTAGTAGTACAAAGTGCCTGTCCAGTTAAACTATATGCAACATCGGTACCAATAGACCAATCAGATTCAGCTTCTAATGCATATGCAGTATTAAGCATAGTAGCATTTTTACATACATCTACATCATTAAAGGAAAAAGTTGGAAAACATCCTGCTATCTCAGCATTGGTTTTATACCAACCTTCGGTAATTTCTACATCTGCTCCAGGAGCTGTAGACAAATATGTCTTAGCCTCAATAAATCCTTTCCATATAGGAATAGTACCTCCAGCATGGTCAGCCTCTGCTATTCTAAGAGCTCCATCAACATAATACATACTTGCTTCATTCATAGTACAAGCTATATTACCAGATTCACCATCATCTCCTATGCCTGTAACTTGATTACCATTCTCTACTAAATAATATGTTGTACCAACATTATCTAAGCCACCATCAAGCAATCCTGTATGGTCAGTAGTACACGCAAATAGGCCCCTACCTGCCCCTGTAAGGTCGCCTGATAGACCACCTTTAAGAAGAGTCTGAACATCACCAAGCACTATAATCTTCCCCATTTCATCAACAGCAACATTCTGCAAATCAGCAAACTGATTATCCCCTATATCTCTAGGGTCAGCATCATTGTTTATGCCACCATCAAAACGGAGTATCTTATAAGTACGTTTAGCCATCAGCCCCTAAGCTGGCCCTGATTAAACAATTTGCTAAGCCAAGATTTAGAAGAACCACCAGACATATTATTTCCTTCGCCCCAAGGATCAACAGGCCCCGCAGGATTTGTTCTAGGATCATAATCGAAAGATTCTTCTACACTCTCCCCTGAATAGTCAGTATCATAGTCCAAACTCTCTTCGCTATCACCTCTTTGTAAACTTCTTAATGCAGACAAGGTCTTTCCGCCAAGCATCGCATCTTCTTTAAGTTCATTACCTTCTGAGTCTGTTATACCAAGAGAGTTCATCATTTTTTGCAATTTTAAGACACCCTTGCTATCTTCAGGATTAAATTCTTTAGCAAACTTCCTTGTACGATCCATAACAGATTTGCCCGTTAGGCCCATTATAAGGTCTTTTGCCCTTCCGCCTAATACGCCTTCAGCACCACCCTGGAAAAGACCCTTATCGTCTTTCATAGAGGCACCTAAAGCTCCAAATAGATTTTTTATTCCCCATGCCATTTTATTTTACTCCTTTTATTAATTCGCCCCATATTACCGCCTGTCCTCCTACAATCTTAATTGGAGTAACACAAAAGTTACCACCCTTGTAGAAGTCTATTATTGCGAAAGCATGAGCCCATTGATGAGGGCGTCCTTTAAGCCACTCGTTCTTTTCGCTGGACATATCCTTTAGACAGCCTATGCTCCACGCCTCTATCGGCCCATTAAAGCTGGTTAGTGACATCATCTGAAGATTATGCCAGTGACCATACATTATTGAGCCTCCAAGTTTACGAAGATGATTAGCAGTATGATATTGACCTCCAAAGTGATGTCCATGATAAAACGCCATTTTGCCCACTTTAACGTACTTTCCTGCCTTATGGTAGGTATAACCTCGATCTTTAAGAGAAAGTGCGTTAGAGAGGCTATATTGGGCCAAATACGGGTGTTCTGCAACGAATCGCTCTAGCCATTCATCATGATTGCCTGCGCAGAAGTGCTTTATCTTGCATCCTGCCTTATCAAGAGATTCATCAATATCGTCTAACATGTCATTTACAGCTAAAACGTCAGCATCAACGTCCTTAACGATATACTCCAGAGGTGGTTTCTTTCTATTCTTCCACTTCCAGTGAGATACGCTACCCCACTCACCACAATCACCAAGTTCAATGTATATCTCTGGTTTTACAAGCTCTATTGCTTGCTTAACAACGGATATCGCCTTCCTGTCATGCAAAGGTGCATGTTTATCAGGTGTGACGATAGCACGTTTTATAACGCCATCATCTTTCATTTCAAAAAACTCCTAGTTTGCTTCGTTATTGGAAGATTGTGACCAGTCGCTTGGATTAATCCATGTTCCTCGTAGCACTTCAAGCATATCTTCTGTTTTGCATCTGCCAAAACGTAGATAAAGCTTACTACAATAATCACACTCCCAAAGAAGCGTTCCTTGATATGCGCCAAGTATCTCTAATCCCGTGATGTGATGCGAACCACATTCTGAACATTGTACTGGTGCATGTTCGAATCGTGCTGGCGATTGTATCCCCAGCGCCTTTAATATCTCGCCCCTTTTTACAGTGCGATCAATTAGGTTGTCAAATAAGACTGTTCTAGACTCGTCGCCCTCTAGAGCGTTTCGAGCAATTCCTTCACCTTTTCCCATATCTTATCGTCCTTTTCTGACTTAGAGGCCTTGATGGCATAGTCTCCCACTAATAGTAAGACCTTTTTAAGACCCTTCTTTACAATTAATTTGCCTAATAGTATCTTAAGCATCTTTTCCAATTATCTTAAAGATTACCTTCTTTATTGCTGTCCATATTAAATCATCCCATTCCGTTGGACTTAATGCAACAATCTTATCGATTGCAAGGATAGCTATTAGTACATATTCCCAATTGGCTAATAATAATTCAATCATTTTAGCTCCTTGTAAATTTTAATTAGCATATATATTAAAGTTGCTATAGCTCCTAATGCGCTAAAAAATGGAGGAGCCCAATCTATCCAACCTAAAGTAGAGCCTGCTATCCCTATTCCTGCTGTTTTTAATGTATCACCCATCATTAGTCTCCCTTGTCCAAGGCGAAGAAATCGCCCATTTTCCAGTTGTAATTTCATTCCAGACGAATGTAGTGTCGTCCCAATTATTAAGTCCTCCTAAAACAGTATCTACAATTGTATCAAGCTCTTTCTCCTGACCCCAAGCTATTACACTAAGGTCTGTTTCCTGCGTCCAAGCCACTAGAAGTCTGTAGGCCTTATAACTACTGAACCCGAAGATATATAATTAGCTCTTGCATTTTTCTTACCATCACGGACAAGAGCTTGGTACTTTCCTTCAAATATCTGAGATGCCTGTGGATTGAACTCTTCTACTCCCGCCTTTAAATAAGCATCAGATATTACCTTATAAACAAGGGCATCATGAAATTGATTTGGTATTCCGGAAACTTCTGTTAAATCTGTTGTAAAATCAGTTGCTTGAGCTATAGCATATATACGTATTTCTTTTACTTCGGAAATAGACTGATAATCAGAAGTTTTACCCTCCCTTGTAACGTTATTTGTTGCTTTTTCTACTATAGCAAGCCTATCATTGCTAATATACCAATATCTTTCGTCTGAAGTGGTAGAAGGAGCGCCAAGTCCGCTAGCCCCATCAAATTCATCATCATCAATAATTGGATTACCAATAAGTCTCGATATATCAACATCGTTAATTTGCACCCTAGTAATCTTCAGGATTTGAGAATCAAGTGTATAATAACGCTTTCCAGCGGCAGAAGTCTGAGTATAAGTGGTTTTAATAAGCTCCGTCTTAGCACAATAATCATCTTGTGCGCGATTAAGAGCGAGACGTATTTCAGTCTCGCCCATCGCAGAATGATGCTGTTGAATTAGCTCAATCAGTTGCTTCTGAGTCATTTGATATTCCTATTTTAAGCAGTAGATCATCTTTAGTATCTCCAGAGTTATACTCTATAGAGCTGTTATCCATATACGCTTTTAACTGCTCTTTTGTCCATCCGCCTGATGGTTCTCCTCCTGGGAAGCTTCCTGAGCTATCATCTCCTCCACTTCCTTCTTCGGAATCATCTGAAGCATCACTTCCAGAGCTCCCTGAGCCTTGGTTGCCATCGTCTGATGATGGTTCGCTAGACGCTGATTCTCCGCCACTTGAGCTTGAAGAGTCACTGCTACTTCCTTCAGCTCCTCCACTGTCTTCCCCTGCGGATTCGCTAGAGGGCTCTCCTGCGTTGTTGTTTCCTTGGTTTCCTTGGTCATTGTTACTGTCTCCCGTTTGGTTATTGTTTTCTAAGGCTGTTACCTTAGCTGATAATTCTTGTATTGCTTTTACTAGCATAGCCACTATTGGCTCATATCTAATCATTTTTAAGTCTGTATAATCAGTACCATTCTTTCTGATAGCCCTTTTCTTTATGATTTTGGGAAATACTGTTTCTATTTCATCAGCAATAAAACCAATACGTTTTGCTTCAGCTGCATCCTTGCCTTTATAATTAAAGTTTCTAACTTTTAGCTTATTTATATCTTCAAGTTTTGCACTTGCATCTACTATATTTTCCTTCAATCTTACATCTGAAATGTGGTCTGTTTCGTCTGCATGGATACCACCGTCACTATATACAGCAAAGTTGTCACTGTCGTTATCTTGATAAAGAATTGCCCTATCATCAGTAATTGTATCATTTGTAAAGTCGCCTCCAGAAAACATGATTAAGATACCTTCTGGATTAACACCATCTACATTTTGAAACTTTGCAGCAAACTCATTACCTGTAGAAGTAACAACGTCAAGTGGATAGGATGGTGCATTCGTCCCAATACCGACATTGCCATCTTGAAGAATTGTGAGCACCTCATCAGAACCATCATTTATAAGTTGTAAAACATTGACACCTCCACTAGCATGCCCTGCTGTATCATTTATAAGCTTCCATTCTGCGTCACCATTTGCCCCTAACTGAAGGGAAGCATTCTGTCCATTTGCAGCATCTATAAAAACATTGCAGGAAGCAGAAGCAGCAGAAGAAACTTCTAAATTCTCAGCAGGTGAATCAGTCCCAATACCGACCTTGCCATCATATTGCTGAAACAATCCTGTATTTGAACTACCATCATAAGTTTTAAACCTTAAATCTGTGTTAGCCCCACTAGCTGCAGTATTTCTTTCAGCTATTATTGAAGCAGTTTCGCCCGTACCCTGTCCACATGGGTGGAAACCTATTTTGCATCCTGCACCATTTTCAACTACTGCATCATTACCTATAGAAAAGCAAAGTTCAACAGCTCCAGCATCTGAACCATGAGCTTGTAAAATATCAGAAGCACCACTATGCATAGTTAATGAATCATTCCTAACATCCAATAAAGCTTCTGGTGCAGTAATCCCAATACCGACATTGCCAGCACTATCAATAACTAATCTATCGTCAACCCCATCTGTCCTAATGGAGAAATGGTTATCACTATGGTCGTATACGAGTGCTCCAGCGTTTGCAGCCGAATCTCTAAAAAGTATCATAATAACCCCAGTATCAGTATCCTCCAATCGTATGCTTGGATTAGCAGATTTTATGTGCAATTGATTGTCTGGTGAAGTAGTCCCAATACCGACATTGCCAGCACCGTTATATCCAACAGTCATAATTGCAGTACCATCATTCTTAAAATCAACACAATTACCAGATCCATCATTATTTACAACTAATGCATTTTGGTTATCAAGGGCGTTCGAGTTATTAAAATAAACCATTGCAGCATTAGTACTTCCTTCTGCCAAATCTCTTTCAACTCTTAATGTAGAACCCGTGGTTGTGCCAACTGCTGAAACATCTAACCTAGCTGCTGGCGAATCAGTCCCAATACCGACTCTATCCTGACTTATTGCAAGAGCAGAATCAGTATCTGCGCTATCCTGTATGTATGAAGCATTTACACCTGCTCCCATTGTATCACTATTCATTCTCAATAATTTTAAGAATGTGCTTGCTATTGTACTTCCGCTTAATGCCATTTCAGTTTCTCCTTATTAAGGCGTTATTTCTTTGCTATTATATATTCTGCAGTAGTAGCCGTACCTACTGCCTTCATGTAAACTTGGTCACAGTTAAAATCTGCATGACCTCCACCACGAAAATACACACTTCCTCCTGGTGGTACTAAGATAAAGTAATCATTATCACCATCAACTGCTACACTTAAATCATAATCACCTGTATTCTTGATATAACAGAATGACAGATCATTTCCATCGTCTGAAAGTCGTACTCCAGAACTTGTTCCAACTGATGCTGCTCCATTCCAATATTCCTCAACATCTTCCCATCTATTACCACTTACATCTGTGGCGTCAGCCCAATCTTCCCAATGCATCTGAGAATGAGCCATAGAGGTCCATGAATCACTCCACTGTGTTGCATTTAAATCAGTGCAAGTTCCCTTGCCGCCTAATGTTTTAGCCACAGCATCTCCACTAGTATCTTGTCTTAATATTGTCCATTTCTGCAAGGTACTTTCTTCCATATCAGCAGCTTCTTGTGGGATGAGATGTGTGCCAAATATTATTCTTCTATCATCAGCCATATTATGTACCTACCATATATTCAATTGTTGAATCTTCACCGCTAGCACACTTAACCTTAACAACAGCAGAAGTATGAATCTTAGATGCAAAGCATTCCCCACTACCTAATAAAATATAATATTTAGTATTATCAATAGTAATGAGGACTTCATCTCCACTCCCACCTCCAGTATTCTTAATAAAAATAAAATCATCGCTTGAGGTTAAAGCTGAGGATGCTGAATCTGTTACTGCAAGATTGCTAACATAAGCCTTTGTACCATCTACAGTGACACTTGCTACACCAGTCATTTTACGACCACAATCACTATCTAAATACCATCTTGAACCTGTGGTAAAATTTACCTGTTCCTGTGGTGTGCAATGATTTTTATATACCATTTTATATGTTGCTGCCATATTATGCCTCCGCTTGTTGTTGTTGTTGTGGAGCTGCTATCATGAATGCTTTCTCATATTCCATCTTTAAGCGACCATATTGGTCCTGTAGCCACTGATAGCCAACACCTTCAGTTTGCAGGTCAGCTTGATATTTTTGTAGTTTAGAAGCTGAATCTGCTTGATATACAGCTAAATCAGCACCATAATGTTGTAATTCTGTACTATATTTAGCCAGTTTATTCTGCTCCGTCTGTGTGAGTCCCTGCATATCGGTAGTCGCTTTTTGCAAATAAAACTGATATTTCTTAACTGCAGCATCATAGTCTGCTATTGCGGCCTGAACAGTTGCTGCCTTATTGGTAATGTCTACCTGTGTTTCACTATCACCATTCTTAACTGCTATCTGTATATCAGCTTGATACTCTGCTAACTGTTTCTGAACATCAGCCTGAAATGCAGCATTATCTTCGTTGAACTCTCCCAGTGAATCCTGCTGTTCAGCCTGATATCTGGCAAACCTATTACTCTGCTCCCCTTGCCATGTCTGTAAAGCCTTTTGTAGGTTCTGAGTATACTGTGTTACCTCACTATTGACCTCAGCCTGGTAATTCTGCAACTCTGCAGTATATTTACCTAAGATTTGTTGATATTCTTGTGATTCTTGCTGAAGAACCTGTGCCTTATTCTGAACATCAACATCGGTACTTTTATTCATTTTAGCGATATCTGCTTGAACCTGAGATTGCAATTCTGCCATATCTTTTTGCAATACAGCCTGATAAACAATATTATCCTCATTAAATTCATTAAGGGAATCTTGTTGTTCAGCCTGGTATCTAGCTATTCTATTTGTCTGTTCACCTTGCCATGTTTGTATAGCTTTTTGTATATTTTGTGTATATTCAGCAGTTTCAATAGCAGCTTCCTGTTGATATACCGATACTTCAGCTTGATATTTCTGTAAATTAGCACTATATTCCTGTACTGTATCAGCAACTTCTGCCTGATATAATGCTACTTCAGCTTGAAATGCCTGGAGTTCTAAAGTATAGTCCTGTATATTTGCTTGCAATGTCATATCTCCAGCTTGCTTAGCTTCATCTACATCAGCTGAAAACTTTGCTATTATAGTACTTGTGCTAGCTTGGTATATAGCACTTTCCTTATTAAATTCATTTAATTCATTTTGAACATTAAGACCAATTACTTGCATTTCAGCTGATACCTTAGCCTGGTAAACAGCAAGTTCAGCCTGATAACTAGATATTTTAGACTGATTGTCCTGTATTATTTCCTGCATCTCGTTTGTTGCATTCTGTAGTTCACGCTCTAATTGCTTATCTTTATCTCTAACTGCAACTTGCAAGTCGGCTTGGCCCTGCTGTAATGCGGCCTGATTTGCTATATCAGCAGTTTTCATATTATCCGCTGTTTCCATTTGATACTGCTGGATAGCATTAGCCTGTTCTG
>Ga0208030_1000544_pt1 | contig 25562 bp, 18 predicted proteins | sample MalvirDeepMed_M9_FD_184246 | JGI IMG/M metagenome (GOLD analysis project Ga0208030, IMG submission 184246) | Marine viral communities from the Global Malaspina Expedition - Malaspina viral metaG DeepMed_M9 (SPAdes) (version 2) | ecosystem: Environmental > Aquatic > Marine > Oceanic | place...
ATGTAAAGGTGTATTGGGAGGAACGTCACCATACTCACGCTTCTCTCCAGGTTTCATCTTAACGAGATACTCTAAAGCAGTTTCAAGAGTTAATAATCTAGCTAAATCACCACTCTTTTTAATATCAGACCTTTTAGTTAACTGATTTAATTCCTTATCATTAATAAAATATGCTGTATATTGTTGATTCTGGAACCTGCTATAGGTTAAATATAAGAAAAACCCATCAGACATAGAATCACCAGAGACGCCCATATCAAGAGAATCTAATGCTTTAGAATGTATTTTAAAGAATCTATCTCCAGATTTCTTAATACGCTCTCGTAGTCCTTTATTCTGCCAAAAAGCAGACTTTTCTGTAACTATTAGAGAATTATGTAAGCCTCCATACTCAGTCTTAGCCAGAACTTTACGTTGGGGCAAGACGATATATTCTAAGTTACTATCTTTATATATAGTTACTGCTGCCACTATTTATCTCTCCATTTACCTTGAAGTTAGCCTCCTTCAAAATCACGACCAAAAAGATTAGAGGACCAAGCCATTTAGGTTGGGTTCCCCTATGGAAGCTCTAGGTCTGCTAGTCTTTCCGACCAAGGACTAGTATACCCAGGAATTAAGCTGCCTAATAACCCCATAACAGGCGGAGAAAAAGCACGTTGGACATTTTCTACAAAATTTTCTTTAAACCTAGTTTGCTTCTTAATAGGCAATACTTTCCAATTAACAGCCTCTGTTACTGGATTTAACTTATTGAAATCAAAATATTTATCAAATACATTTGAAATTTCCTCTCCAAAAACGTCAGGATCAAAGGCTTCTAACATAATTTTAGTATATTCTTCTTTATCCCATCCTTCCCCGACTTTCTCTTCCATCACAGACGTAAGAAGTGGGCCACTAGAGTATCTCATTGTTAATTTATCAGGAAATTGAAAATTCGTATCATTGTAAGGTGAGCCAGGATTCACTTCGGCCAAACTATCTAGATTACCCTCCATACCCGCACCGTCACCAGCTAAACCATTATCAATAGCAATCATTTTATGGTCATCAGTGAGCATCCAGTTACCTGTATGTCGATCTGGATTTGCGATAATAAGATCTAATAACATGACTTTAATAAATTCTTCTCTGCCTTCCGCAGTCATGAGCATCTCTATAACGGCCCTATCTCGATCACTAGTACTTAAACAATTCTCACAAAATTCCATAAAGTGGCCGCCACCTAGATTTAAATCATCATGTAACTCATTTAAATAAGCATCAGCCCTCTTTGGATCCTCATGTGGGCTTAACCTAGTAACTTGGTCCAACCACTCTAGAGATTCTTCGCCCCCAGATGTAAGAGGAAAAGACTTGTTCCAAGTACCAAGAAACTTATCGTATAACTTCTCTACATCAATACTGTGAGATTTAACATACGGCACTATATTTAGACCAAGTGCTCTATCTACTGAATAGCTCAACATCTCAGCACGATTATCGCCATACATAGTTTTATATATAAATCTCTTACCATCCACTTTAACTGTATAATTATGTGCAGCATTAATACCTGTAGATCCCATTTCATCTATTCCATTTAAAGAACCATCAGTAAAGCCCACACTCTCTAAATTATCCGCAGTTAATCGTTCTGGTTTAATCTCTGAACCTAAAAATGTTTTACTATCAGAACCCAAAACTCGTTCTAATTTAGTATGCTGATTATTAAAAATATAATTATGATTCTGGGCCACTTCAGTATCATGCAGGACAAAAAGCTCTCTGCTGTCTATTTGAGCTTGTACGATAGATTTATAAGGAAGTTGATTTAGATTAGTAGATGTAGATTCTTCAGGTTGAACTACTTCTATCTCTCTTTCTTCCCCCGGTTCTAGCTCAGAAGGTTCTGTAGCTTCTCCCTCTCCCGTAACAACCTCAGAAGGGTAATATCCCGTAGCCCCACGAGGAGTAGTACGTATTGGAGTTTCACCCGGAGGTTTTTCACCGGGTGACAAATACTCAAGTTTCTCTCCAGGTTGAGATTTTACTAAGTAGTCTAAAGCAGTTTCAAGAACTAATAATTTAGAAAGGTTGGATTGTTTCCACAAAAAATTACCACCCTCTACAAAATCACCAATCTTAATACCTAACCGCTGAACCTCTCCCCCATTAATCTCTAAAACAGCCGTCGCATGTGCTTCAGGAATATATAAAGATTCTTGGTTTAAAACAGGTACTAATGCATTTTCAGTTAAATAAACAACCCTGCCATCAGCCATCCAAACAAGATCTAAAGGAAATTTCATGCCCTTCATGGTTATGACTGGGTGATCACCTAGATCAAAAAGCATTCCAGTGCCAGGAGCCAAACTGTCACGCCACGAAAGACCTGTAACAGGATCAGTGGCTATTTCAACTGGAATATCTAGATTACCAATACGGATGGAATCAGTAGTCATAGTGGCTTTAGATAAATAATCTTCAAGAACTAGAAGTTTAGATAGATTATCAGACTTCTCTTCAGCCGAAACACCTACATCACCATATACTCGTATCTCTTGTAAACCATACGGACTATCTAAATCAAAATCAGTAATCATAGCCCCAGTACGGAGAGCATTCTTCGGAATCTCAATTACATCCACATTTTCAGGATTTATTTTAGCTAAATCTTCCGGTTCAGTGAAAAACAGCGGATCACGTTTTTCGTCATCTGTCTCTCTTGCCCTAGCCTTAAAATACTCTTTCAACCACTCTCTAGCATTAAGACCCTCAAGCATATACTCATTAGATGGATCATCGGAGAAGTTTCTGAACATTTTACTGTCCCAGCCCTCTTTTTCCATCTCTTGATTTAAACGTTTAAGTATTGCTTTTGATGCTTCTGCACGTTCAGGTGTTCTGTGCTCTCCACCCCGCATACGACCAATTTCAGAAGCAAGTTTAGTGTCTTCCGCTAATTGATACGCAATTTCTTTATTAATCGTTAAAGAAATAATCTGGTCGCTAGCATCACCACCTAATCCTCCAACACCCCCAGCAATTAATTTTTTAGATGCTCTTATTGCTGGAGCATTAGTAGTCATATGATAAACAGTTTCAGGAATTCTAGGGTCATCAAGTGACATAGGAGTGCCACGCACAGGAGACCCATTTGGCTGACGTAATTGATGGTCAGCTGCCTTTACACCATATAAAGATGAATCATCAGGAACCGTCACACTAAGATCAAGAGACTTCTCTTGCTTTAAAAGATTTCTAGGGACACCAGAAAAATGTTCATTTAACAGATTAAAACTTTTATTTGGGTAGGGAGCGTCGGGATCATCACTATAAAGAATTTTAGTAGTTTCTAAATCTAAAGGAATCTTCACCTGATAGTCTTCTATTGAATAAGCATCAGAAGATTGGTCATGTGTAATATCTCTTAATAATTCCACTGGTACATCAAATTGAATAATCATCGGTAATCTATCAACTGAATGTTGCAACTCTGGTCCAATGGCCTTACCCCCAGCCCAACTACTAGCGGCCTTGGGAGACATGTTAAAACCAGCACCAAATCCCCCACCAGTTTTAGCAGGGTCTACTGCTCCATCAGTTAATATACCAGTGGCCCCTTTACCCGTTGTACCATGCCAAACTGTAACTTTATCTAGACCTAATTCTTTAGCTTTCTCATATAAATTCTCAGCAGTAGCCCCATTTTCATTTAAAAGACTAGGCTCAACTAAATCATTTGCATCAGACCTTTTAATAACATTACTATAACCACCATCGGTAATATCTTGTGGACTAACAAGGTTCAAAGCCTCTAATTCAGTCGCTTGGTTACGTTGTCGATCTCGTTCAAGTTCTATACCAGATTTCGGTAATTCAGGAGCTTGAACTACTTCAACTTCCCGTTCTTCTGTAGGTTCTAATGAACGAGGTTCAAATGCAGTTTTTAAATCTGAATATTTAAGATTTTCAACAAAAGCCGGAATGGTGGAATCTCCATTAACTTTCGCTTGTTGGACCCGATGGTTACCAGCATAAAGAATAAATTGACCATCATCGTATTTAATCTCAACAGGCTGTGTAACTGGAGTACCTTCCTGATACCCACCCTCCATGTCAGGAACAGGTTCTAATCCTTCAATTAAATTTAAAGGAATATCAATCTCAACTGCACTAGACAAATGTCCATCAGCACCACGCTCCAACATCTCTTGTTGAGTAATGCGTTTGTCTTCAAATTCTTGACGAGACATTTTAGAAGGCTGAGAAATTTCAATCTTCGTATCAAGAACCTCAGAAGGATAATATCCTTGTGCACCTCTTTCAGTAGTATGAATCTTGGTGTCACTAGGAGGTTTTTCACCAGGTGACAGATATTCAAGCTGCTCACCAGGAGTAGCTTTGACAAGATACTCTATAGCAGCCTCTAAGGCTGCTAATTTTGATAAAGAAATAGTCATATGAATAAATTTGTCCTATACACTATACTTTCAACAATGAAAACACTTCTTTATCCACAGCGGGAATAGCCACACTCCACACACTTATAACATCCCTCAGCTTGTTGCAACGACTGACCACATTCAGGGCAACGGGATGAATTAGTATTTAATATTATCTCATTAAAATTATCAATTGTCGTGGCGTCACCATGACCATTAGCATGGATTGACCTATGTCCAGACTGTTTCAACACATGGCCAATGCCATCAGCCAGAGAATTGACCTTTTTGCCTTGGTCCCACACAGGACAACAGGTGATGCCATCCAATTGTTTGATAATAACTTCTAATGGAACTCCATATTGTAAAGCCGTTGAAGTTAGCCTACACAAAGCCTCTGTAGTAGCACCCTCACAAGCACCAGCTTTACCGACAGTAGCAAAAACTTCATACATCTGATCCTCAGAATAGTTAATGGTCACATACATCTTGCCATGACCTGTCGATATAGACGTAGTCGTTCCAACCAAAGTATGAGGGCGAGTTGGTTGAGTATTCCAAGTAGTAGAAGATTGAAGAGTAGAATCCGTAGAGACTAACACCTCTCGTTCTCGACTACCACGACGATAAACAGTTATACCCTTACAGCCTAATTCCCAAGCCTGCTCGTAGGCCATACCTATATCATATTGAGTGGCCTCACTAGGCAAATTGATTGTCTTAGAGATACCTGAATCTACATATTGTTGGAATGATGCCTGCATCTTCACATGCCATTCATGGTGAATAGCATCACTAGCACTAAAAATTTTTCTAGCTGAAGCATCCAGCAGAGAATCCACACTGTGGCCTTCACCTAAGTGACTGGCAATGTCTTCCTTAGGTATGCCCAAATAGTCCTTTAAATCATCATTTATGTAGAACAGCTCCATGCCTTCCAGAGCTGCCGACATGTTGTGCTTTTTATACGCCAAACCAAAAAGAGGCTCAATACCACTAGAGCAGCCAGCTATCATGCTGATAGTGCCGGTGGGTGCAATGGATAACCTCCAAGCATTACGCATGGAGTCCCAATCACCACCATTGGCCTTATTGAGGGTAGACTTATCGAAAGCAGGAAAACTTCCTTTAGTCTTGGCTAGCGATAAAGATGCCGTGTCAGCGGCATTTTTGAGAGTTTGACCAATTGATTGGGCCAACTCCAAAGCTTCGTCACTACCGTAAGGAATACGCAATCGAACCAATAAATCAGCAAATCCCATAAGTCCTAACCCGACTTTACGAGTGGACTCATTCATCTGTTGGGTAAAAGACGTAGGATGTTTATTGGCATCAACTACATTATCAAGGAACTGGATACAGGTCTGTACTGTCTCGGTGAAACGATCAAAATCAAAAGTACCTTGGGAAACAAAATTACCCACATTTATACTTCCAAGATTGCACGACTCACCCGAAAGCAAAGGCTGCTCACCACATGGATTGGTGGCATTTATACGACCAATCGCTGGAGTGGTGTTATCCTGATTAATTCGATCCAACCATACCATTCCAGGCTCGCCATTGGTCCAAGCACCCTGAATGATTTCATTGAAAATCTCTCTAGCCCGAATATATCGACCATCATCTTGAGGCTCGTCATACATCTTATGATCAAGAGGCCACGTTAGATGAATCAACTTATCTCGCTGAACGGCTTCCATGAAAGTTGAATCGGCACCAACAGAGATATTGAAATTAGAAATCTCTCCCTCGGTATTCTTACAATGGATAAATTCCTCAATATCAGGGTGGTACACCTCCATGATAGCCATGTGTGCACCATCTCGGCGTCCACCTTGAGTAATCATAGTTCCAACTTGAGAAAGAACCCTCAGAACATTTATAGGCCCACAAGCTTTACCCTGAGTTGTAAGGATTGAATGGCCTTTAGGGCGTAATCCAGATAGGGAAAATCCAACCCCACCACCAAACTTTTCAATCATAGCCTGGTCTTTAGCAGTATCCATTATGCTAGACATATTGTCCTCTATGTCCATCACATAACAGGCACTTAAAGTACCGGCACCGATTCCAGCATTCATGAGAGTAGGACTATTAGGCAAGAAGTCCAAAGACCACATCAAATCAAAGAAACGATTTTCTAACTCTTTAACTTCTTTGGAGGTAGACCCATACTTAAATTCGACTTCAGCCATAACACGAGACACACGTCGAAATAATGTCTCAGGTGTCTCGTAATTACCCTCGATATCCTTTTGTAGATAACGCTTCTCCAGAATCTTCAAAGCATTATCCGTAAATGAATGTACCAATACTCCCACAACAATCTCCTAAAATTCAAAATAAAAACGACTCTTCACCTCGGATAAATTAGAGCCGTTCCAGAAAGGGCAACTTTTAGCCCTATAACCTCATGCGCCCGGACTTACCCTCAATTCTCCCCATTTAGCAATCATCAAGGCATCAATCGAGTCTTGGGAAAACTTCTGTACTGAATCACCAAAAATTTTAACTGCCATCACTCTAACCTTATCTTTATCAGCACTTCCATCTCCAACGACATCTTTTTTCCAAGTCTTAACATTAACCGTAAATACATCCATTCCATGCTCCGCACATATAGTCCGACACATGGCCAAAATATGGACCAACTTAATTAATGTCTGGCGATTCTGAACTAACGGGATGTCTTCAATACAAATGAGGTCGTCTGTGGTTACAAAATCCCGTATCCACGGCGAAAGAAGCCAATACAACTCTTTGAATCGAGTTTCCCAAGATCTAGATTTTGAAGTCAATTCTACCACTTCAAAACCTTCTATGGAAAGCCTTGCAATGGCTATTTTTGAGGTACTTAGATCAAAACCAAAAATACTCATAAACGCATTCGTTCATGCCCTCGTCTAGTAATTACCCTACTCAAAGTCTCAAACTGAGACTCATATAAGCTTAATCGACCTTTGAGTAGTCTACTCTCGGCACTTAAATCAATGATACGAATCTTCAAATTTTGCAACTCTTCATCTTCCAAAACAGCTTGACCTTTCAATGAATCCTTCAATAACCGTTTAGAAGACTCGGCTTCCAATCCAGCTATCCTAGTGGATAGCATCAAATCAAAACCTTCCGATAAAACAAACAATTGACTCTCTAACTTAGAAATTTGATATGCTATATAGCCACGCCAAGATCCTAAAAATAGAAGCCAATCATCCATCTGTGCATCTGATAAATTATCTGAATTAGATGGAAACGCATAGGATGTACCACCGTTAGGTCTTTGCGGCATAGGGTATTTAGCATCTAGTTCTTGAAGTTCAGCGGCTTTAGATATGAAAGTTGAAACTTTAACCACAAATAATCACATTCCTTTGATAAAATGATCTCTCTCACAGGTAGATTTATAATTACACCAGTAATGGTCCCAATCAGGTTGATAAGGAACATGCTCCTCGTTCTTTACATATTCTTGAACTAATTTAAATTTATCAAGAGTAGAGTTGATGATTGAATCATTACGTTCAGTCTCGCAAATAATGTATTCCTGATTATTCTTATTGATATAAAAAATCATACCTTCAGTTATGCCCGTCATCATGGAATATAAATTCCATTGAACTAAATGATCACTCTTGGGAAGATACTCTGCATATTTAGGGTTCTTAGGTGCAGCCATCGATTTAAGTTCCAACAAGAACTGCTTATCATCAGATGGTCTTCGGATAATAGCGTCATAAAAGCCACGTATGGGCGGATCATCATGTGTAACCTCTCCTTCTGATGAAACTAATAGCCCAATATCTGTTAGCCTTTTTTCAATAAAATCATGATACACCGTACCAATGCTCATACGACGTAAAGTCTGATCCTCAAGAGGGTCTTGAGAGTAGCCCATCATATGGTAATATAAAGCTCGTGGGCATAGGTGTGCTTGAGACGGACTAAAATGAGTACGTCTATATGATGCCCGTTGTAAAGTTTTTTCATGATTATCTAAACTAGATTCTAGCCAATGCTTTCCTCTATCACGTAATATCTCAGTAAGTCGAGGCATCGATTCTCCCTTGAGCGAAGTTTAAAATATTATCTATAAATATAGATTTAAATTTGCTCACTATTTCTGTATTCTTAAATCTCCAAATTTCTAGTTCATATTCTGACAACAGACGTTCATCACGTATCACATCTTGCTTACGAAAGTGATGTGGGCCATCTAATTCAATACCTAGATGAAGATCAGGTATGTAAACATCTACGACATATGGAGGAAAATCTTCTTCTAAAGAAGTGCCAAATCCTGCTTCCTTGATCCACGCAGCCACTAAAAACTGTTGGGGAGTGTCCTTCTTTCGTGGGTCAGACTTCACCGTATACGTCGCATAGTTGGATTATCATTATCCCAAGAATTGGTGGGCATAGTAGACCTACCGGCTCGATCAGTCACTCTATCACTGCCAAGCAGTTGTTCAGCCAACTGTCCAGGGTCACCATCATTGCTCAAATTCAACAAGGTATTATCATTTTCAGGCAACTCTTCAGCACCCATAACATTTCTATGTTCTGGCTCTTCATATTGTCTCTCATTTGTAAGAGATTCCACCGCCTTACGTCGCCCACGCTTCTTCTTGGGCGGCTTCTTTAGCCCTTCACTGATTTCGGCAGTCATTTCAGCATAAATAGTTCTAGTATCATCTCGAAGACGATTAGCAAATTTTTCAGCCATTTCAGCGGCTAAATCTTCATCAATGTGATATACACCTTCTAGCATGCTTCCAAATGACGCTAAGATGCTTCGTAGATCTTCAGCTAAGTTACCAATAGAGCTAGTCGTCATTTTACACTCCTTAAATCCTCTGATATCTTCTTAAACAGTTCTTCATCATCTTTCATAATCTGAAGAAACTTTTCTCTTCCCAACCCTTTTGTAACTTCCCCAGTTATCGAATCCACATAACTATATTGAGGGCCACTACGTCTAACTATCTCCAAATCAGAAGCTAACATAAACGTCTCATAGACTGGATCTGGAAGGCCCGTATAGTAAAATGGCACAGATGAAGTCAATAAAGGGGTATGGGTTTTATTCTTTTCTGCTTTCATCTCTATAAAGAATCCTTGAGGAGACTTATGATCGCCAATAGTCTCCCCTTTGCGTACCCTAACCATTATACGACTAAAAAACTCTTGACCTTTGCCACCTGGTAAGGCATCACGTGTAATATATCCACCAATACCGGCTCGTATCTGATTAATAAAAACAAGAGCCGACTTGGTATTAACTTGGGGCAACTTACGAAACAGTTGATTCATTAAACGAGCCTGTAACCCAATAGATTGATGTTCCATACCTTCTTTTGCTTCAGCAGTAGGTAAAAGAGCTGCAATGCTATCCAGCACAATCAAATCTATTCCTTGGTCACATAGAGCCAATAACACATCTAAAGCGTTCTCACCAGTTTGAGGACGAGAAACTATAAGATTTTCAGTGTCTATCCCAATATTAGCCGACCATATGGGATCATAGCTAAATTCGGCATCAATGAAAGCACAAGTATAGCCAGCTTTTTGAGCATTAGAAATCATTCGCTGGCTAATATACGTCTTGCCAGAACTTTGTAGGCCAAACAACTCCGTTACTGCTAACCTAGGAATACCGCCACCAAGCATTTCATCCAATGCTGGCATACCTGTTTCAATACGTAACGTGTCTAACGAGTCATCATTACCTACCGTAATGTTAGTCTTTAGTTGCTTATTGATAATATCAACTATAGATTGGACTTCACTACTCATGTATTAAATCTCCCCACGACTCGGTAGAACGTTGCAAATCAACTGTAACTGGCATACTAAAAGAGAAATCTTCCATAATCTCTCTAATATCTGGAATGGCCGATTCGTCTACTTCATCGAACAGTATCTGGTCATGTACGGTATTACGAATACATCCACCAATACTTTGAACGTATTGAGCGGTCTTCACCAGACTAATTTTAATAATGTCACCAGCAGTGCCCTGTATTAAATAGTTCGGTGCCTTGAACGAATCCTCAGCTAATACAGGAATCTTACGACCATGAATGGTTCTTACATATCCATCACGTTCAGCATTTCGTTTGGTCCGCTCAACCCAACCCTTCATAACAGGGTAAGCATCCCATAATTGATTCAAAAAGGTTCTAGCCTGGGTTTGAGTTATATTACATTGACGAGCCAAACCTTTAGAGCCACCACCATAAATAGCTCCAAAATTTAATCGCTTACCAATCTGACGTTGCTCCTTATCCACCTGATCGGGAGTGGTATTAAATACCAATGAGGCCGTATACGCATGTAGATCCGTACCATCATTAAAACTTTGAATCAGGTTATGTTGCTGTGACGCATGCGCCATCATACGCATCTCAACCTGAGAGTAATCAAAGTCAAAGAACTCTCGATCTGGCACAAACATACGACGTACTTTTTTGTCTGCTGGAATATTTTGAAGATTGGGACTACTACTAGAAAATCGTCCTGTTATAGCACCCATAGCATTCCATCGTGGATGCAATCGACTATTACGTGCCGTATTTTGATATGGTTGAACATAGGTAGAATCAACTTTTTCAATAGACCGCCATCTCAATACTAATTCAGCGACCTTAGACCCTACAGGATGGGTAATAGACTGTAATGATGTTTCGTCAGTACTCCTACCGCCACCAGCAGTCTCTCTGGGCGGTTTAATGCCTAATTGGTCATAGAAGTAATTTTGTAGCTGTTTAGGACTACTAACTTCCATAGACCTGCCAACAATTTTATAAATATCATCTTGGATAGAACGTTGTTCGGCCAAATATTGACGATGGAGAATATCAATATAATCTAGGTCAATCTTGATTCCTTGATGTTCCATTTCAAGAATAATAGGAATCAGCATGTGCTCTAATTGGAAAAGTTTGGGATACTCCTCTTTTACCTCATCCATATATAGGTGCGCCCAGCCCTTAGTCAACACCGTATCCATGCAAGCATATGGATCCATAAATTCACTAGGAACCTGAGAATAATCTTTGAGCTTATACTGTTTAATGTATGCCTTAATAGTGTCCTCACATGCTGCTGCGCCTGGCCCATACGCCACAGTAGCAAGTTCTTTCAATCCATGTGGTGGTTTAGGGTTACGTAGGTGAGAAATACGTAGAGTATCTAAGATATTTTTGGGAGGGTACGCACCATACGTTTCCCTAATCATATGTAGGTCAAATTCGGCGTTATGAAACACAAAGACTTTATGATCCGCCTTGAATAGTTCAGTCATTAACACGCCGATTTGATCTGCTCCAAAATCAGTGTTACGAATAAATGCCGCCTGATTATCCCAGGCTAGAGAAACACCAAAAGCCTTATCATCTAACCAGTTAAGGCCCGTCGTTTCAGTATCAACGGCCACAAGCCGGTCATTGCTACCAAGAATAGAATGCTGTAAATCCTCAAGCCTCGATGTAGTGATGAGGTCGTACTGTGGTAGACTGTGTGCTGTCGTCATTTGTAATCCTAAATTCATTATTAAAGTTGGGTAACCTTTCCATATTAATACGTTCCGATGTAAATGTATTGATACACTGAATTAAAAATGGTAGTTGAAAATACGTACATTCAAATTCAGAGCATATCTCGGCGTCTTCAATCACTAGATCAGCATCAATAGTAGCTCTAGGGACATTCAATTTTAGTCCACCCTCTGAATCTGGCTCTATGCCAACCAAATTTCGATTTGTGGTCTGCAACGCCAACTTCAGTTGCTCCAATATAGAATTGCGATTAACATTAAATATAGGAACACCTGTGTACGCTACTAAATCATAAACTACCGTAGGGTATACTTGCTGGATACGTGGGGTATAAATGGTTGTATCGCCATTGGACATAACAACATGACCCTGGTTCATCGATAGGCCAACTTCTACATTATTTCCACCGCCCAATAATTTAGCCACTGCTTCAGAAAATTCAGCTGGAACCACAATATCGGGTAACGATTCTCCATCATAGTCGATAGAGGCGTTAAACGAACAAAAACCATTCATACCTGTAATCAAAAATCGGCTATCCTTAGAGCCAATATATGAGTAAGTAAGACTCGCCTGCTCATACGTCTTCGAAACAAAATTACTAGATTTAGATAGAAATCCTAAAAACTCACTACCTGTTGAACATCTAACTTCCAGTGCAGGCAAACTAGGGATGTCATTGTATAAGCCTTCCATATATGGAATCTTAACTTTAGAACGTCCTGATTTAATGGTCAAAGCACCACGACCATCAGACAATAAATCTATCGATGGCCCCTTAAACCCGCCAATAATTTCCTTTAATTTGGTTATTAATACCGAAAAAGTAAAATTTTCATCTGTATCTACAGTCTCAGTGTTCCAAATAGGCATATTGCCATCTTGCCAAATAAGCATATTGCCATTCTGAACGGAACCTAGAAGGGGATACTTCTTAGAGGTGTTGGAAAGAACGGAAGCTATGGCGTTTAACTTCCGTTCAAACCTTAACCTTTCAATAGCTACCACGTAACGGCTTTATCGTTAGCAACTGTTTTAAGCTGTTGCTCCATATCAGCCATACGACGGCCTAATTCAACTAACAAAGACTCATTTTCTATGGTATCCGCCTGAAGAACCAACTTAGCCATTTCATTCTCAACGGCAGCCCACGCTTCATGCACCACTTCCAATGATCGACTGACCTGATCCGTCACATCACCATCAATATCAATATCGCTGATACTAATCGATGGCTTAAACATATTAAAACCGCCACCAGTGCTCATTTTAAGAGTCAAAGCTAACTCAACATTAACCTTAGTCATTATGCTCATCCCCATTCTGCGCTACACTGGTCATATTAGAAAAAGCTGCCTCTTCATTAGCAATTTGTTGGGGCGTTTGTGAGTTCATACGATATCCATCACTGGAATTATCACCAAATTGAGGTACATCAATCTCCATGATCAACTTAGCGGCAATAGCCTCAATATCGGGCAAATCACGTTCAACAGCTTGAATCTCAGCAGCATAATCATTCGTCAATGCCGTGTCTGAATAGTCTAGCGCATAAGTAGTACGATCAGTGACACGCATACAGCTATAATCAAAATTGCGCTCTGTTAATGAGTCCATCATCTCTCGTTTAGATTCTAAATTCTTATATAATGTAAAACTCGCTTGGAACAGTTGAGGTTTACGAACCGTCTCACGATAGAAAAGCTTTTGTCCACGTCGTACTTCATCCCATGGCTCTTGACCATCTCGGTCAAGTCGAGGATTTTGAGCAGAGTGGAATGTACCGTAATGGAATGACCATGCCAAAAACCGTTCAGTGGTATTGGCAATAGCCTCATCAGCCGACATACAAAAGGTACATTGTTCCTCTCGTACTTGCTGGCCTTCAGCACCAAGGTTCAAGCGTGAACAATACTCATACTTGGTAAATCTGGCCCCATCACGAGTCATGCCAGGGATATTATGGTAGCGACTTAAATCTCCACCCTCTCCCATAAATCTAATGACTGCATATTCATTAGGACGAACACGAACAGTATTACGCCAAACACTTAAAGGGTTACGAATCTCATCCATAGGACTACCAGAGCCAGAACCTGCACCTTGTACGTATGTGCCAACAGAAATTTTAGGCATTTGACCTCTCCATAATTTGATTTAAATCTCTTTTGAGAACCTTGAGCTTCCAATAACTGTGATATTTCAATTTAGAAAAATCATCAACATCACCAAAATCCTTAGCCATGCCTGGAGCAAACGTATACTCAACACTTAAACCCAGTTTGAGTAACATATCAGTAGTTCGATACGCCATTTTAATTCCACTAGAGTCCTTATCAGGACAAATAATCACAGTCCTAGCTAATGACCCCAACATTTTAGCCTGAGTATCGGATACATTTCCTCCGAATGTACTCAAGACATTCGTAATTCCAGACTGATGTGCCTTTATTGCGTCAAATAAACCCTCCACTAAAATAATTTTACCTTCGTTTGATTGGAACGAATCAAATGGAAATAGAATTCGATCTTTATCCATACCCCTAGAATTCATGTATTTAGGATTGCCTTCAATACGACGTTGAACAGTGCCAACTAGAGTCTGTGCCTGATAAATCGGGATGATTATGCTATTGAATTGAGCATTGTACCTAAGATCAAATTTAACAGCCATCTCGTCAGTAATGTTACGGGACTTCAAATAATCATGGCCTACCGCCGATGGTAAGCCCTTTAAATCCTGATATGGATCTGCTATCTCTTCTTTGGGCCGATCAAAGTTTAGATTCCTGATATACAGCTCTGGAAATAAATCTAGAAACTGTTGATAGAGATTAACTTTAGGTCGTAGTTTATCCAGTAAACTCTTTAAATTACGCCCCTTTCCGCAACCATGAAAACAGTGCCAGCCCTTACCACCAACGTTAATTGCTAAACTGGCATTACGGTCATCATGCCAAGGACAATACGCCACAACTTCATCACCATAATGTCTGGTGATATTTAACCCAGCATCCTGTAAAAATTCAACTATTGTCATTAAGAAGCTCTAACCTGTTGAATTATTCTCAAAACAAAGAAATTCATGGTTAAGGAAAACAACACAAATAAAATTGCTCCAATCCATATACCTAAATATATATAATATTGTGAAATCCAATACCCTAGATACGCAAATCCCGCAGTTACTACTAGGTAAAAACTACCAATCCAGATTATTAATGTCCATCGGAGGAATCTCTCCAACAGACCTACCGACATCACCCGCATCGGGGTCAAAAGTAATGTCATAAGCTTTCTGAATAGCCCGACCATTACGGATGAGAGGGACAGCAATCTGCCTAGTATTAGAATCGATTGGAGCACCGCCAATCGATAGCAATGTATCAACATAACGGTTGAAATCGTAACCGTAGGCAACCAAGTTGGCCTTAGCCGGAGCCTCATTTTTTGTATTATCATCCTTTGTCCTACTAGTCTGATTTGTAACAAGAAGAGCTGTATTAGTCTCTGTGGCGAGAGATTTTAGCCCTTTACATATATTACGAATCTGATTCCAACTTTCTTTGGAGCCTTCTTCATCATCCATTAGATATATGCCATCCAACACCACTAGGTCAGGACGGTCAGCCTTGATAATACTGGCAACAGCTGTAACCGTAAGTTTATCGGACGGTACAGAGGTGTAAAGAATCAATTGTTCCCGATTCATAACCTCTAAATATTTTCTATAATTCTCTTCGATACCAGGTATGCCATACAATAATGAATGATTCGAAATAGGATAGCCATGTAATTGCGCCAACATGGTATCAGTGCGACATTCTAGTTCTAAAGTAGTCATTTCAGGACTAATAACCACTACTTTCCTACCATTAAAGTAGTTTTGTAATCCAACCTTTAACGCTACCCAAGATTTTCCAGCCTTTGTATCTGCTATTAGACCAATAAATTGACCTTTAAGAAAATTCACTGGAAAATTATCTAAAGGATCAATCCCCCAAGCCAATTTGGACTTAGACATGCCATCGGCACGAAGACGATAGCTATCAAAACGTAAATTGAATGCATTTCCCGAATCAAGCACTCTACGGTTGCTTTCATCGTGCAGCTGGAGACCTTGGAGTTGATGGATGAGGCTAGTCGTGGCAGTTTCAGCGTCTTTTTCCATAGCAGCTTCATGCCCACTAATAAAAAGCCAAACGGCACGACGTACATGATCATTTCTAAACTCCTTAGCGATATAATCAAAATTATCTAAAGGAGCTAGCTCAAACGCAGGAAAACGAGCTTGAAAGATTTCTGGGCTTGGACCTTCTCCATATTCCAGGACATAGTCCCATATGAAGTTAGCTTCTTCCAGATGATAAGGAAAATTCCTAGGAGTTAATCGGTAGTCCTGACGAAGCTTATTTAGGTGGTCCGGGGTTCGTATAGAGGAAAGTAGGGTTCTTTCAATTTCTTCAGGTTCCACTAAATATTTGACCTCATATTGATGATTGAAGCTGCATAACCTTTACTTTGATTGTTTGAAGCTACTTCGCTAGTGTATCAGAAACCTAAGGGACAAGTCAATGGCTAATTTTTATCAGTTAATATGAACTCTCAGCATCCTTAACAGTGCCCTCCGCCGTAAAACCGGCTACGGTTAAAGCCTCTTCATAGCTAGTAGCTACAATAGTATATTTCTTAGAATCGTTAGTGACGTAATATACCTTTAAATTAGAAATATCAGCGTCTCTACGAATACGAAGCATGTAGTCATATTCAGGATTAGACAAATAAAAACTACTACTTGGCATAAAATTTATCCATGATTGACATGATTTTGACTAAAGTGAGAATTTAGACCATCAGTATTCTTACCTGAGTTATATATAACCATATACATAATACCGATAGCAGGAGCATTATCAGAATAATCATAACTCTGCGCCTGATCAACTTCATGGTAATGTCCCATAGACATTATCTTTCCAGCTGTTCCCGCACCTGTAACATTAACTGGAAAAGACGAGTTAGCAATAGCAGTCAACGTATAAGTATATGGGTTACTACCAGCCTTATTAGATACAGTGTATAGGCCATCAATTGCTGGTGTCGAATTAGACTCCCCAATCCATATGGCCCTACCATTAGACATACTGCCTGTAGTAGTAATCACAGTAGGATTAGCAGCAGTTATAGCGGTTATCGTATAGTTACCAGCATCACTACCTAAATTATTTGGATAATTAACCACTTCCATCTGAACAGCCGTATACTTACTACTGCTCGTAGTCCAACGATATACATTACATGCAGCATTCGTCCAGTTACCTGGAGTTCCCGAAATACCCTCATGGCCGCAAATGGTAGTAAAAATCAGTGGAGCCGAGTCTAAAGCAGGCAGATTAATAGTAAATCTAGCATTAGCATCTAAGTCCGTATGACTAACAAATCCAGTAAACCCAGTCATAACCTCGGCTTGAAGTTTATCAGTATCTCCTAACGGTCCAGTCCACTCATTATAGGTCGTACCACTATTAAAGATATTTCTATGAGCTAGATATAGTCCTGCACCTTGAGTATTAGTAGCCGACTTCTTTAAATATAACGTAGCTTCATCATTTCCAGGATGAAAATTAGAAGTAGCTGAACCTGCACCATACTTATTAGCCGTATTGCCATCACGACTAATAAGAGTTAGGCCAGCACCGCCTTTAGCAACCTCATCAAAAGCAGGCGAAATGCCCAGATGGTCTACACGGATAAGATCTAATGAATACCCACTAGCCCCACCCTGAGAAGTTGTAAATTCTTTGGCCTTATGATTTAAATAAAGCTTCTTGGTCCAACGAAATTCATTACCCCAATCATTGGCGTCATCACTACTATCAACAGTATTAAGTGATGTGCCAACAGCTTTATACTCTTCCCTACCAACAAATCTACTAGGGCCTTCTGGCAAAAAGTCTAACCCCCCAACCACCGCTTTATCTAGAGGCTGAAATACAGCATTGGCTGTCTCTCGTGATTTCGTCACTAAATCACGTATCAATCGTCGGTCAGCTGCACCAGGCTCAAAAACTTTAGCTAAATCTCGAAATAAAGTTAATTCACACGACCGACCTGAATCAGTAAGTTGACCCGTTGAAGCGTATACCAACCATTTTTCATTCAATATCCCAGCTGTAGCGATGTTAACATTAACTAAATCTCCAGCTCTAACGACAGCTGGTTTACCTAAATAGGAATAAATCGGGAATGAAGATAGTCTAATACGGCATTCTCGTATAGTTGAATCAACTCCTGGTTTTAAAGACTCTAAAACTGCACGTGCCTTAGCTTCGCACTGTACTGAAGTAATTAAAGTGGAATCATCAACAATTCTTTCTTTAACTATTCCATATGTAGCTATAGAATCAGTATCTTCTGCCATACCATAGGCTCCGGCTTGGCCCCGTACACCTACCTTATTGACAAAATCAAATGAATGGTCCTTAATTTCATACGCCGTAATAGGCATACGTCGTGCACCACGTCCAGCACGTTCTGTCAAAGTTAATCCATAGGACAAAGGATCAGACTGTCGTTTAGATGCTACAGTAGCTAATGTGCCAACCTCCAAATTAGGATGCCATAAGTTAGGACCAGTAAGACCTTGGATTATCTTAGCTGTGCCAGATGGGCTACCTGTAATGCTACTGATTCTAGCACGTACATAATAAGCAGTTTTCCCAAAACTTTGATCCGTAGCATTGGCTTCTTTAATGCCAGGCTGAACTGTTCTCCACGACGAAGGCATATCAAAAATTAAACTATTAGTCCCTGAAGTCTTGAAGTCAAACATATAATCAGCATGTGTTAATGTAGACCAATCATCAGTGGTTTCGCCTTTATAATACTCCCACGTAACCGATGAAATATTAGAAACAGCTGAAGTCAAAACATCTGAAATATTCAATCTTAACTGGGTGAATGGTTCATCACTTCCAAAATAAATTGCATCATTAACTTGGCCCCCATCCAGTGCGGTCACTTTCTCAGGAACTACAGTACCAGCCGTCCCAGCTGTGGTCACATTTACAGCTATAGAAAAAGTAGTCGTACTTAAAACCGTAACAGCGTGAGTACCATTAATAGTAGGAGTTGAATTTGAATTTGTGATGACCACTTTATGGCCCGTAGATAGACCATGAACCTTCTGTGGGCTTACTGTTCCAGCAGTACCGGCAACAGTTACAGTTGCGCTTATCGAAAAAGTAGTAGTACTTAAAACATCAACAATAAACAAACCATTTATAGCCGGAGTGGAGTTACTACTAGTTATACGAACTTCATCTCCATCCAGTAGCCCGTGAGCTGCAGACGTAGTTACTACTGTTCTAGTGGCTACTGTATTGCCGCTAATAGTAGATGACACTCCAGCAGTGGTAACTACAGTAGGATTGGCTAATGTGTTTGTAATAACCCCAAAACTTACGTCCGAAGTTGAACTCTGTATTTCAGGTGAATAGTCAGTAAACTTAGAACCAGCACTGGCAGAAGTATCATACCGATAACAATATGATACAGGCGTAGTAGCTACTGCCCCATTAACTGTACTAGAAGTATTAGTTACCCACGGCTCTGAGCCACGATCAAAGTACCTAAATGTTCCTACATTAGCGGTTTGTACACTTCGAAGAACAGCGACTTCAGTTGGTGTTCCAGTCGTTATGTAGCAACGAACCCAATATAGATATTTTTCATTGGGTGCACGAGTAACAGCATTAACAACTCCAGTGTCTCCCGCACTGGTAACATTCACCGGGATTGAAACAGTCGTTGCATTAATCCTAGTAACCGTATGGATACCATCAAGAGATGGAGTGCTATTGGTGCTGGTTAAAAATATCTGATCACCAGTTTGTAAATTATGATTGGCAGTAGTGCCACCGGCTGTAGCTGATGCAGTTAAAACAGTAGGATTTGCAACCGTGGCACTATTAATACCAAAGGCCGCACCTTCTTTATTCAACCTAGAACTATCTATAGATGCTAAATCCCTATAAGGATAAGCATCCATTAGATGAATATCATCATATTCAGGTATGGTAGTGAACTGGGATGTCGGTCTAGCAGTAGTTGCTAGTACTTCATCAATATCCCATCTAACATCTAAATTCCAATGATATAATTGCTGATCTATAATACCTGTATCTTCTGTCCAAGACGCAACACCACTTCCTGACATAGCTTCGGTAGCCGTAATGTGGTTATTACAGACTACATGACCTGCCGTACCTACAACACTTACATTTACAGCTACAGAAAAAGTAGTAGCTGAAATAACAGTAACGGTATGAGTCCCATCTAGAGAAGGAGTAGAGTTAGATCCAGAAATCGTCACCGAATCACCAGTATCTAAATGATGACGCTCTGTAGTTACAACGGTAGGATTAGCAACAGTATTACCAGTTATGGTTAGCCCTGATATAGTTTGCCATGATTCGCCCAGAGAACCATAATAATTTGAATACCATTGCCAAACAAATTTCACATTGGAATAATCAGGAATATCATCTTGAAAAGCCCGAAAGGATAAACCATTAAAAGGCTTTTCAGATCCAAAATACCAAGTTTCAGTGTTGCCACCTATAAAATTAGTTGTCCCGCTGTCTGTGTCCCATAAAAGACGACTACCTGTGCCCGCATTACCTCCGGTCATATTTAAAGCAAGCCAAGTACCGCCGTGGCCCTCTCGTCCAGTGGTCGCATTATGGGTATATTTCCAAATCTCTGAAAGAAATTCTGGGTCCTCGCATCGAAAATCATGGAATAGATTAGGCTTTGTATATAATGCTACTGTAGCAATATACCCCGTAGTAATGGCTCCAGTTCTCGCATAAACTCGAACCCAATATCGAGTAGTACCACGTCTTTCGTCCCCATGATCTACCTTAGATATGGCAATACTATCAACATCTTCAGGTAATGTGGTTCCAGATGAAGCAAACGGTGCCGCCCAGCTTTGCGTAGCATCATTAGCGGTATGCATGTCCGGCGTAGTGCCTAAATCTCTTTTAACCCAATCTGTCGGTGCCGTCCAATAAGTTGTGCCATAAATCTTGCCCGAATCGACTCCAAATTTAGCATCCGCTGTGGGCGTAAATCCAGTCCATGCAGTACCATTCCAATATTGCCACTGAAGAGTACCGGCATAAGTACCACTAGTAATCTTACTGCCATATTGAACAAAGGTATAACGAAGACCATCAAACTGGCTATTAGAGCCAAAATATAAAATATCAGCAGATTCTGGAGTGGTCGTATCTTGAGCAGTTTGAGGAGTTATAAAATAAGTAACGCCCCCCTTTTCTCCATGAATCTCATGAGTTAAATCCTTCCAATAGGCACGAGGATACTTAGCTGGAAAATCAATATGATTGGAAGAAGAGGGATTAGTTGGAGTAGGAGTGTAGTAAAAGCCAACTAAATCTTGCTGAGCATCTTCTTGAGCTAAGTCATTAATGGCCTCTATGCCGGTTTTAATACCACGATAAATATAATTACCTGGCACATCACTGGTAATAGTCTGAAATTCTGACTGTTGCCCATATCCCCTGGACATATACTCAGTATAGGATGAACTCTCAACACCAATACGATGTGCTAATTGACGTTCAAGACCCTGATAAGTAGGTGCATAGGTTTCGCCTTGAAGGATCAGTTCGACAATACGACTTTTCGTGATACCGGCATAATCTCCACTACTGGCAGCAGCCTCAACAGTTCTATCACTTAAATCATCTAAGAAATCACGACAAGTAAGAACTACAAGTTGGTGGGCATAATCTGGTTCAACAGAAACGATGCGTCCCAAAAAAAGTATAAGGCCAAAATCATCTACTAGACGAACACGTCGCATCGGCTTATAGATAACTTCAACTATATTAACTGGATTGTGTACTTTAACACGCAAAACTCGACTGCGATTACCAATACTATCTAGCAATGAATACTCAACAGTATTCGTATCTGTATGCCAAACTTCTTGGACCGTTCTATCTAATTTTACTTGATTAGATAATTGAAAAGAGCTGCCAGCTGCTGCCATCTAACTACCCATCCGTTCCGGTACTGCCATCATCATCCTCTGTGGCCATTATACGAAGCTCTAATTCATTTTTTATAATTTCAAAATCAAAATTAAATCTCCAAATATTAGGCTGTCCTGGTATAGCCTGTAAGGTTAAACGACGTATTAAACCCCTATAACGTCGTCTACCTTGATAAGTAAAAGTATAGTCCCATTCGGTGGTAGGATGTTGTGTAGGGCCAAAAACGGTGTGGGTTACTTCACTTCCACGAACATCATTAGATGGCTCATCACCATAATAGCCTAGATCTCTATCATCCTCGTCAGTATCAGTTTCCCTGCCATGCATAGGACCAATAGTTAAAGCAGGATATTTATTAGCATTATTCCATTCAAAGGCAGTCGTTCTATTAAAATTATGTACATTAGCCCACTGGCTACGAGCTATGTCAAGTAGATGCTGTCTTCGAATATGGTGCCCACTCGTACTACTAGGATGGTTATCGCCATCATAAAGCACACCCTTAACACTTATAATTTCCCGCATCATACCTAAATCAATATTCAATGCTCGAATTTGAGCATCATTATGTTTACCTGAGGAACCCGCATCCGTCATACCCGGTAATGGGGCTACAACAGAAACTGTAGCAAAAGTATGAACTAAATCCTCTACATCCAATTCAAATTCATTTCCAGCGGTTGGAACACCTTGAAGGCCGTAAGCCTGGTTCGCAGTTGCAGTATTATATGGTGTAAGATCCATAATTCCGTCAGGAACTCTATCTTGCCAATGATGTGGAGCAGATTTTCCATCTGCGGATAATATATAAGATGCAAATGGGAAATACTCAGGGGCACTTTCAGAGGCAGGGTCAAAAGCAGCCGATAAGATAATACGATTAGTTAGTGTTCCTTCTGTATTTTGAGTAGTCATAACTTAAATCTTACGTTATTAAGCTGGAACCTCTATAGATCCGCTACCATCAGCTAACGCCCATCCTACACTACCCGCATCCCCAGCAGTAAAATTAGAAAAAGCCCACTGTAATTCTTGGGAGGTTCCTTCATTATTCCCGTCTGTATCCATAACAGTAAGTTCCTCATAATCTATCCCGGCATTATTCAGGACTATAAATGTCTTATTGGCTATATTAACACCCGTAACATGCCAATAACCATTTATAGTAGGAACCGAATCAGTATTACTCATAAAAACTACATCGTTATCTTTTAATTCACGTTTAACGGTCTGTGCTTCCTCTCCCCCTGGTACTAAAGGATTCCATATCCGTAACTCTTTACTACTACGAACCTCAATGTATCCGTTCCCACTTGTAATTGCACTGCCAGTGCCATCTCTATCATCCACCAATCGTATTCTATTGATAGGACTTATCGCTTGACGTGCCCCAAACATCTCATCAGAGTGTTCATTAGCAATAACGTCAAAAGTCATATTCCAAAACCAATGATCAGGACGACCACCTTCCATTCGAAAACTTAACTCTTTAATAATACCTCTGTATTGTCTACTATCTCCAGAAGGTTCACGGCCCATTGAAAAGCCAGGCGTGGTATGAGCCTCAAAAATTGTCAAACAAGTAAAAGATCTAGGATTTAAAGCACCAGAATCCTTACCACCCCATCTCTGTGCATTTTCACTGCCCTGACCCCCACGACCCGTCTTATAGTGTTGCATACGAGCTATATTCAATAAAATTTGCCTACGAGGATTGGCAGCAGTGACCAATCCACGATCAACTAGCATACCGGATAATTTAATTTTCTCACCACGCATACCTAAGGCCATAACTATCATATTTAACTGGCCCGGCGTTCCGGCACTATCGTGCTGATCTGGCGAAACATCAAAAGCTGGAATCGGTACAATAGTCACATTATCGGTAAATTCATGGGTAATATTGTCACAACGTAATTGAAAAGCAGTCGTAGTAGGAGGCGACTTAGTCGCAGCAAGCGACGCCAGATAAGGAGTCCTGTATGATGTTAATGCTCCTGCGCTATAAATTGCGACTGCATCCACAGGAAGCTTAACCGTATCCCAACGAAGAGCTGTATTCCATTTAATTATAGAATTAGACTCATCGCTAGCTATACCATAACTCGATATATTAGGTAGCCCGTATACTTTTCTAGCGTCTCCCTCCGCTAACGGGGTACCACTAGAAAGCCCATTCTCCGTCATTACCGCATCACCAGCGGCTTGAATCGTAATAGTAATATCAGCCATTAAATAGTCCCATTAAATCGTATTAAAGAACGCCGCCTCATTCATAGACTCAAGCCGTTCTACATCTCTAACAATATCGTTAACACTCAACGAAGAGTTGATAGTAACATTAACCTGTCTATTGGAAACAGCCCCTCCGCCCTGTTGCATACTTCCTGGATTACCCATTACAACTCTAGGACCGCCCCCATTACTGCCACCAAAGTGAAACATCCTAGTCTGTTCGTGCGGATTAGTATTAAAACCGCTACCTCGATAACTTACAGAAGTCTGTTCGTGCGGATTTATGTTGTCTCGCTGGCTTCGCACCGTAACACTACTGGTACGGTTTGCAGCGGCGTGACCACCGAAATTATACTGCTTATCATCAGAAGTGTCTTGCTCGCTTACTACTGCTGCCGTTGTCCCAAAATTTCGTTGGGTACCTCCACTGCCTCCACCAATGAATGGCACCAGCTGGGCCAAAGCAGTCACCCACGGAGGTACCCAACGGTTCCATCTAGCCGTAAGAGCCTCTTGAGCACTTTTTAGGTTATCCGAAGCAGCATCATAAAATTCCTCTATTTTCTTTTTCATATTCGCAATCCCATCAAGCACACCTTGGTAAATCTCGCTTCCCCACATCCTAATGTCCCATATTTTGTCCTGTATTTCGTACCCAACTTGCGTTATCATCCACGGTAACGTATCTGTAAAGAAATACGCCGTCGCATCTTTAGCAGAACCCAATGCACCAACCGTATTCTCAGTTATATTAGCCGCAAAGCTTCCTGCGTTACCAATAAACCCTAGCACCCCGTTGTAAGCTTTAAGGGCATATTCGGGTATCGTATCCATAAAGAAATTCCTTACAGCATCATACACAGGATATACCTTATCCCATACCGCTCCCCCTACTGTAGTTGCCGCACCTACGACGGCATCCTTAATATCTTTTGCTTTCTCTATAACATACCCAAGAACCATACTTCCAAAGTCAGGTAGAGTCTCACTAAAGAATCTCCAAACCGTATTCTTTGCGCTTTCTAACTTCTCCGTTGTCCATTCTTCTGCCTTTACTCCAGAACCCCAAGTCCACCTAGCAGCTGCCGAAATACCACTCGCAGCACTCCTAGCTACATTAGGTATAGTTTCCGTAAAGAAAGTTGATACTGCACCACCGGCTCTTGCGAAACACGCTCCTATTAAGCCTATCGCACCACCTAGATTAACACCAGGAATATCAAAAGTAACAAACTCAACGAGTTTTTCAGACA
>Ga0208030_1000545_pt1 | contig 25545 bp, 21 predicted proteins | sample MalvirDeepMed_M9_FD_184246 | JGI IMG/M metagenome (GOLD analysis project Ga0208030, IMG submission 184246) | Marine viral communities from the Global Malaspina Expedition - Malaspina viral metaG DeepMed_M9 (SPAdes) (version 2) | ecosystem: Environmental > Aquatic > Marine > Oceanic | place...
CCGAGACGCTGGTCCGGTGATATCCGAAACTTCAGCTTGCCGGAATCAGTGACACTGAATCCAGAAAAGGCGGTTAATTGTTAAAGAGCTGATGACTTAAATACGACAACTACGTTGACAGATTCCGAGCGCGGACGCTTGGGACGTCAATCTTATCGGCCACCGGGTATCCGGAATCATCTGGAGCGGAACTTCTCCGCTCTGGAGCCAGACACCAAGTGGGTGACGGATATTACGGAGATACCCACGCAGGAAGGAAAGCTCTTTCTCTGCGTGGTTCTCGACCTGTTCAGCAAGCTGATCGTTGGCTGGTCCATGCATCACCGCCAGGATCGGTACATGGTGATCAGAGCCGTTGAGATGGCGGTCTGGCAGCGCCAGGGGAAAGTCCCGGTGATTTTACACTCGGATCGAGGCAGTCAATTCACCAGCGGGGACTACCAGCGATATCTCGGAAGCAACCGCCTGGTGAGCAGTATGAGTGCGGTCGGCCACTGTGGCGATAACGCTGCCTGTGAGGGGTTCTTCGGAATGCTCAAGCGTGAGCGAGTTCACCACCGGCGCTACCGCACTCAGAATGAAGCGAGAGCTGATGTATTCGACTATGTTGAGCGGTTCCATAATCCCAGGATGCGACGTAGAGTTGCCGCTCAGGATCAGAAGTTGTCAGCCGTTTTAAAACCGTCCGTGGAAACGGGGTAGAACCCTACAAGCATTTCTCGGTATCGTCCTACCGGACCTTGCAGAAGGATTTCTATGCTGGGCTTCAAGATTAACTGAAGTCAAGGAATAACATACATGGCTAATGAGCGGTTTACCCCTGCAAGAGTAGAGTCCGGTTTGGCTCGTCAGGCCAGTGAAGCTCTTGATCTGTTGGCACAGAAGCTTGAAGAGGACGAGCGTACTCTGGGACTGGCTTTTCCAATTTATACATCTGATGAGGGTGACTGGATTACCCAGTTTGCCTCGGTTTCGGCTGGATACAATGGGGATGCGTGGAACCATGGTAATTGGCACTGTGGTTTTTGGGTAGGTCTGCTGCTAGCTAGCCACATCCACACTGGTAAACAACGATTTCTCGACTTTGCACGTGAGCGTCTTCGGCTGATTGAGCATCGCGCGGATGACCCGCATACGCACGATATAGGTTTCATTTTTGATAGCAGCGCAATTCCCGCTTGGCACCTTCTCGGCGATAGTAAGTACGCCGAAGTGGCGATGCAAGCTGCGCGCCGCTTACGCGCTCGTACCATCGTCACTGTTCGTGGTGCCTATGTGTCGTCTTGGGGGCCGTTGGACGATCCGCGCGGGGCTAGCAGCTCTGCTATTGACACCATGGCCAACCTACCGCTTCTTTATTGGGCAGCCGACTATAGCGGTGACGCCAGCTTCCGCTTAGTGGCGCAGGCGCATGCTGATTTTACTTGGACTAATTTCGTCCGGCCGAATCGATCCACCTATCATGCAGTCGAATACGACACCCAAAGCGGAGAGCTTCTGCGTGGTTACACCTTTCAGGGCTACTCAGACGAATCAGATTGGACTCGCGGCCAAGCTTGGGCGATATATGGGTTCTCCCAATCTTGGCTAGAGACAGGCAATTACTTATACGGCGAGCACGCTATGGAACTGGCAGATTATTATCTTAAGCGTCTGGGTGACGATCCGATTCCACCGTGGGACTTTGATGCGCCAGCTGACGCCGAGAGGCCACGCGATACAGCGGCGGCGGCTATTGTCGCCTCAGCTCTGCTCGATCTTGCGCCTTTACTCAGCGATCAGGTGCTCGCCAATTTCTATCGGGAGAAAGCTGAGTGGATATTGATGGACCTATGCACCAATTATCTGGCCAGCGATCCGCAACGCCGTGGTCTGCTCACCGACGGATGCTACTCGATGCCACACGGGCAAGGGGCTCGCGGAGCTACTTTGTTTGGCGATTTCTATTTTGTCGAGGCTTTATGCAAGTTACTTTACCCTGGCGGGCTGCGTCCGCTTCATGGTGGTCGATCGGTTCAGTCGCGCCTAACTGGAGATCACACGTGAGCTCAATCGATAGCGCGCAATATTTGCCAGCAGATTTGCCACGGGCGCTGCTGGTCGGTCGGGTCTGGCGAGAGAGCCCCATCCTAGGCCCGGCCATCGTGGTCGTTCGTAACGGGCAGGTGCTGGATATCTCTAGAAGGGTTGCCACCATGGCCGACCTGCTCGATCATAAAGATCTCGCTACCTTCGCAACCAGTGTTGAGGGCGAGTCTCTTGGAGCAGTCGAGAAGCTGCTGGAGAACTCTCTGGCCGAGCCTAAGAGGGAACCTTATTTGCTGGCACCCTGCGACGTGCAGGCTATCAAAGCTTGTGGGGTGACCTTCGCTGTCAGCCTGCTTGAGCGGGTCATTGAAGAACAGGCAGGCGGCAGCGCTCAGCGAGCTAGCAAACTGCGCCAAGACATCCAGTTGCTGATTGGTGGAGATCTGTCACATATCCAACCTGGCTCTCCCCAGGCCATGGCACTCAGGTCCGAGCTCCAAGCCAAGGGCGCTTGGTCACAGTATATGGAGGTAGGCATCGGCCCGGATGCTGAAGTATTCTCTAAGGCTCAGCCACTTTCTTCGATGGGATTCGGCGATCGGGTCGGGCTGCACCCCGCCTCGCAGTGGAACAATCCCGAGCCCGAAATTGTGCTGGCGGTGGATGCTCAAGGAAGGCCTCGCGGTGCTAGCCTCGGGAATGATGTCAACCTGCGCGATATCGAAGGTCGTAGCGCATTGTTACTGGGGAAAGCTAAGGACAACAATGCCTCCTGTGCGATTGGCCCTTTCATCCGTCTTTTCGACGATCGCTTTACTCTCGATACGGTACGTCAGGCCAAGGTCTCGCTACGTATCGAAGGCGCCGATGACGGCTTTGTGCTAGAGGACGCCAGCGATATGAGGGAGATCAGTCGCGATCCGCTGGATTTGGTGAACCAGACCCGTGGCGCTCACCATCAATATCCCGACGGTTTCATGTTATTTCTCGGTACCATGTTTTCACCGATCAAGGATCGTGATGGCCACGGACAGGGTTTCACCCATCACTTGGGCGACCGCGTCCTCATTGCTACACCCAGTTTGGGCGCTCTGGTTAATATCGTTGATCGAAGTGACCGCCTTCCTCCTTGGACCTATGGACTTCGTGCTTTGTATGCGCACCTGAAAAACAGCAGTCTAGCCTGAGATCACCACAACTAGGCGATGCACTGGATAATTCAACAGCCTTACCTCGAAAGGAGATAGCATGACACTGGAAGGTAAACTCCTCATCGGCCAACAGGCCGTAGCTGGCCAAAGCGCTACCATTCACGCCATCAACCCAGCCACCGGCGAGCAACTCGAACCGACTTACGCCGGTGGCAGCGTCGCCGAAGTGGAGAAGGCTACGAAGCTCGCCTGGGACGCTTTCGATGCCTACCGTGAAACCTCCCTGGAAGATCGCGCGACGTTTCTCGAAACCATTGCAAGAGAAATCGAAGCCATTGGCGATGTCCTGATCCAGCGCGCCGTGGCCGAGACCGGCCTGCCACAGGCCCGTATCGAAGGCGAACGCGGACGAACCTGCAACCAGATTCGCATGTTCGCCAACGTGGTGCGTGCCGGCGAGTGGCTCGATGTACGTATCGACTCGGCTATGCCGGATCGCCAGCCGCTACCGCGTGCTGACCTGCGCCAGCGACACATTCCGCTAGGCCCAGTGGCGGTATTCGGCGCCAGTAACTTCCCTCTGGCGTTCTCAACTGCAGGTGGCGACACCGCCTCGGCGCTGGCAGCCGGCTGCCCAGTCATAGTCAAGGCGCACTCTGCTCATCCCGGGACTAGCGAATTGGTAGGACGGGCAGTGCAGAAAGCGGTAGCCAAGTGCGGCCTGCCCGAAGGCGTGTTCTCGCTGATGTTCGGTTCCGGACGTGAAGTAGGTGCGGCGCTAGTCGCAGATCATAGAGTCAAGGCGGTGGGCTTCACCGGTTCGCGTAGCGGCGGTACCGCACTGATGGAGATAGCCCGAAATCGCGCCGAGCCGATCCCGGTCTACGCCGAAATGAGCTCAATCAACCCGGTATTCCTACTGCCAGAATCACTTAAGGCAGGTGGAGAAGCTATGGCCGAGGGCTTCGTGGCCTCACTGAACATGGGTGCGGGACAGTTCTGCACCAACCCTGGACTGGTAATCGCCGAAAAGGGTGGGGCGCTGCGTGCTTTTGTCGCCAAGGCCAGCGAAGCGCTGAAGCAAAGCGCCTCGCAGACCATGCTCACCCAGGGAATTTTTGATGCTTACCAGCAGGGCGTGAATCGGCTCGCCAGCCACGACAAGGTGCGCGAAGTGGACCGCGGCCAGCTCGGTCAAATCCCCAACCAGTGCCGATCCGTGCTTTTTATGACCGAGGCGTCTGAATTCCTAAAGGATGAAGCGCTGCAGGAAGAGGTATTCGGCTCGTCCTCGCTGATCATCGAGTGCAATGACACGGCGGAAATGAAGCAAGTTGCCGAGCAACTGGAAGGCCAGCTTACCGCTACGCTGCACATGGATGACGCCGACCTCGACGCCGCGCGTCGACTGTTGCCCACGCTAGAGCGCAAAGCCGGACGTATCCTGGTCAACGGTTGGCCGACCGGGGTCGAGGTGTGCCACGCCATGGTCCATGGGGGGCCGTACCCGGCAACATCCGACAGTCGAACCACCTCCGTGGGCAGTGCGGCGATCTTCCGCTTCCTCCGCCCCGTATGCTACCAGGCGTTGCCGGAAGAGCTACTTCCCGAAGCTCTCAAAAATGGAAATCCTTTGAAGCTAATGCGTTTGTTAAATGGCGAACGCGAAGAGTAGCGGCTCGCTCTAACAATGTTGAGGTACCTTGTTGCTAGCTCAGGGAGACACTTGTCAACATCAGATTTATTGGTACGGGCTATCTTACAGAAGCTATCGTATATGGCTTTTTTTCACCGGAACGGAGCGCCTGCTAATAGCCTTCTGATCTCGCCGGGAAACGCTGAGCGGGCATGACGAATCTCCAAGTAGTTCGGACCTGTGGTCGGGACTGCGCTGAATAATCAGCCGGTAGTTAATGGCAGCAACATCGCATGTCTTGCGGTACCACCGCTGGCTGACGGGAATCTGGATGGACGACGAAGAGCTACCCCGGCACGAAGATATATGACCAGTTGGAGCGTCTTGTCGCGGTTCTCTAATCTGAATACCAATGCAGATGACAGGATCATCAACTATTGAAACACTTTAATCCCAAACAGTACCCAAATCCAAATAGCCGATCAAGGGAACCTGTGTAGTCTACGGTGGGTGCTCGCCATCTTAAAACAAAAGTCAGCTGTCGAGAGTGTGCCAAGGGTTCGGTGAGGCGAAGTCAGCTGTCGAGAGTGTGCCAAGGGTTCGGTGAGGCGAAGTCAACGCGCTCTAACGAAGATACCCGTGGTCAGCCGCCCCCAACGGTGGTCGATAGAAGCCGCATTCGTTTTTGGCGAACAGTGCCCCTGACGATTTACGCTCAAAGGAATAAACGAGCTTCTCTGCCTGCACTCCAGAAGGATGAGGCAGAACGTGTAGCACCCGGTCAAAATCGATCACGCCAAGGTGCGCTTAACGATCGAAGACTGTGTCAACACTTGACGCCAAAGGAACGATGAAGTCGTCACGGACGAAATGGAAGATCTGCTTGCTACACTAAAGCCCGCCGGGGACACCAGCAGCGTTGAAATGGTGGACTTATTTAGCCAGTATTTGACCGAAAAATTTCAAAATTAACTAGGCCGGCGACATGATGCTGTCCGAGCGGCGCCTCCCGCCTAACAAAAGGCCCCAACGCGGACTTTCTAGATGGTGGCGTGAAAGCCAGCACAGTACCTTCGAACCACAGAAATCGGCTTAAAACGAGAGGAAATAAGGGCCGAAACATTGACTATCCCAACCGGAATCATTGTTTCGTTCGCTCATCTGACGTCCTCAACCGCCCTGTGCGGTTTTCCTTCAATGGGTTATGGCCACAGTTTACCAGAGGCCACCCGACGGACTATACCGAAACCTGCGCATTCCGGGTCTGCTGCCGGTCCAGTTTGCGATAGCCCAACGCCTCTACCAGATGGCCATTGCCAATGTGGTCGTAGCCGTCCAGGTCCGCCAGGGTCCGTGCTACCCGCAGGATACGATGCAACGCCCTGGCAGAGAGGCCCAGTCGCTCCATGGCGGCAGACAGCATGGCCTCGCCTGCCGCATCCACACGGCAGTGTGCCTGAAGTTCACGGCCACTTAACGCGGCGTTCCCGAATCCTCGCTGCATCTGCCGCTCACGGGCCTGATACACCCGATCCCTCACAACCGTGCTGGATTCACCCCCGCCGTCACGCTTCATCAGTACCTCCCCGCTCTGAACCGGCACTTCCACATGCAAGTCGAACCGGTCCAGCAATGGACCTGATATCTTTGCCCGATAACGGAGCACCTGCGGGGGCGTGCACTGGCACTCGATCGTCGGATGCCCCAGATAGCCACACGGGCAAGGGTTCATAGCCGCCACAACCTGGAAGCAGGCTGGAAAGGTCACCTGCCTTGCCGCACGGCTAATGGCAATCTCGCCGGATTCCATGGGTTCCCGCAGCACTTCCAGCACCCGTCGCTCGAACTCTGGCAGTTCGTCAAGAAACAATACGCCGCGGTGCGCCAGGGAGATTTCTCCGGGGCGCGGACTGCTACCGCCACCCACCATGGCTACCGACGAGGCGGTATGATGGGGTGCGCGGTAAGGCGGCCGGCACCACTCTCCGTCCCGCACGGGAAGACCGGCCACGGAGTGGATACTCGCTACCTCGAGCGCAGATTCGGTGGTCAACGGAGGCAAAATACCCGGCAGACGGCTGGCGAGCATGCTTTTACCGGTGCCCGGTGGACCAAACATCAGCAGGTTATGCCCGCCGGCGGCGGCAATTTCCAACGCCCGCCTCGGCACGCTCTGACCATGCACGTCCGCAAGGTCCGGACCGGCGTTCACGCCCGTTTCCGGCACCGCTGGCGATACCGGGGAAATCCTCGCCCGCTCACACAGGTGTTCGCAGACCGTCAGTAAATGACCGGCTGGCAACACATCGTCCTGGCTGGCCAGGGCGGCTTCCGCGGCATTGGCCTGAGGGATCAGTAGCCGACGCCCCTCTTTGCGGGCTGCCAGTATCGCCGGGAGCACACCTTTCAACGGTCTCAGCGCACCATCCAGAGAAAGCTCTCCCACACATTCATACTGTGCAAGGCTTTCCGCCGGGATCTGTCCGGAAGCGGCAAGAATGCCCAAGGCGATGGGGAGGTCAAAGCGGCCGCCTTCCTTGGGCAGGTCCGCAGGAGCCAGATTGATGGTGATTCGGCGAGCGGGAAATTCAAAGCCGGCGTTCATCAGGGCACTGCGAACACGCTCCCGGCTTTCACGAACCCCCGTTTCGGGGAGCCCGACGATGGACAGCGCCGGCAGGCCGCCTGACAGGTGGACTTCAACGGTAACGGAGGGTGCAGAAACGCCAATACTGGCGCGGGTATGGACAACGGCAAACATGACAACCTTCCATGGTTATAGGTAATAGCGGCCTGGCCGCCTGACGGGCGTCCTGCCGGTCAGCTACTCGGGAACTGCTTTTCCAGATCGGCCACGCGCTTTTCCAGCGCTTCGACCTTTTCGCGGGTTTTCATCAGTACGGCTTGCTGGGCATCGAACTCTTCACGGGTGACCAGCTCAAGGCGCGAAAGGACCGTCATCACCGTGGCGCGGGCCTGGGCTTCAAAATCCTCACGGGCGGCACGGGCCATATCGGGAACGAACTGGCCGAATTGTCCCTGAAGCCGGGAAAAGAAATCCTGTGGACCTTTCACGAATCACCTCTCAAAAATCACCGGTCAAAATAGCTGCGCTGGACTATACCTCGTCCTCGGCGGGCTTTTCGTCGCGCCTGAACGACGGTTGGAGTGTAACACTAATGCCTCCCCTGCCATACTGTGGCCGTCGACAGTATAATGTGGCTCAGGCATTCCTAATGCTTGCACCGAGTTCGTGCATCATTATGGTTCGCCCAGGACAGACAAGCCCCGAAATGGTGCGACCTGACGATCCATTCTGGATCAACAGACAGCCAACTGTCTGATAGTTATATTATTTTTTGCGTTGGCACACCCGATGCTAAAAGCCTTGTACGCAATCCGCACAATTGGTGTGCGAGGTGGCAGCATCCCGACCTCAACAACGGGCCGAAGAGTTCCAGATGTTGAGACGGCTTTACCAAGGAGAAAGCAATGAAACTTGTGACAGCGATCATCAAGCCTTTCAAGTTGGATGATGTCCGTGAGGCACTATCCGAGATTGGCGTACAAGGCGTAACGGTCACTGAAGTCAAAGGCTTCGGTCGCCAGAAGGGTCATACCGAGCTCTACCGTGGCGCAGAATACGTGGTGGACTTCCTGCCCAAGGTCAAGGTTGAAGTTGCTATCGGCGACAACCTGCTGGATCAGGTCATCGAATCCATCACCAAGGCCGCCAACACTGGGAAGATTGGTGACGGCAAAATTTTCGTGACCGAACTGGAACAGGCGATCCGAATCCGAACCGGGGAAACCGGCGAAGAAGCGGTCTGATCACAGACTGATCAACCAGACAGCCAGCGCAAAAAATTTATAACTTGAAAAGCCTCGTGCGGAGGGCTTCACATGGAAAGCAATCTTAATCATATTTTTGAACTCCAGTATGCACTGGATACCTTCTACTTCCTTATCTGCGGCGCTCTGGTCATGTGGATGGCCGCGGGCTTCTCAATGCTTGAAGCAGGCTTGGTGCGTTCCAAGAATACCACCGAGATCCTGACCAAGAACGTTTCCCTGTTTGCCATTGCCTGCACGATGTACCTCATCTGCGGCTACGACATCATGTACGGTGGCGGTCTCTTCCTCAGCGGCGTTACCACTGTCGCTCAAATGGACGACGCGGCGATCGCCGGAGTCCTTGCCGCTTCCAACGAGGCCGGTTTTGGTGAGATGGGGGAATACGCCGGGGCTTCTGATTTCTTCTTCCAGGTTGTCTTCGTTGCAACCGCCATGTCCATCGTTTCCGGTGCCGTGGCCGAGCGCATGAAGCTCTGGGCCTTCCTGGCTTTCGCCGTTGTCATGTGTGGTTTCATCTACCCGATGCAGGGCTCCTGGACCTGGAACGGCGATGCCGTATTCGGTATCTATGAACTGAGCTACAGCGACTACGCTGGTTCCGGCATCGTACACATGGCGGGTGCCGCTGCGGCTCTGGCCGGTGTCCTGCTGCTGGGCGCCCGTAAAGGCAAGTACGGCGCGGATGGCCAGATCAAGGCCTTCCCGGGTGCCAACCTGCCGCTGGCGACTCTGGGTACCTTCATCCTGTGGATGGGCTGGTTTGGCTTCAACGGCGGTTCTACCCTCAAACTGGGTGGCATCGGCGTTGCCAATGAAGTGGCCAACGTGTTCCTGAACACCAACGCGGCCGCTGCCGGCGGCCTGATCGGCGCTCTGATAGTAGCCCGCATCATGTTCGGCAAGGCTGACCTGACCATGGCCCTGAACGGTGCATTGGCTGGCCTGGTTGCGATTACCGCTGAACCTGCCGATCCCTCGCCTCTGCTGGCAACCATTATCGGTGCCATCGGCGGCATCATCGTGGTGTTCTCAATCGTAACACTCGACAAGATGCGTATTGATGACCCGGTCGGTGCCATCTCCGTACACGGCGTGGTTGGTATCTGGGGTATCTTCGCGGTACTGCTGTCCGACGCGGACGCGACCTTCATGGGGCAGCTCGTGGGCATGCTCACCATCTTCATCTGGGTCTTCGTCACCAGCCTGATTGTATGGGGCATCCTCAAGGCGGTCATGGGTATTCGGGTGACCGAAGAGGAAGAGTACGAAGGTGTGGATCTGTCCGAGTGTGGTATGGAAGCCTATCCGGAGTTTGTCAGTTCCAAGTAAACCGGCCTGAAGGCCCGAAAGCAAGGGCGCCCATTGGGCGCCCTTGCTATTTCTCCTGAAAACCGTAGAATTTTGTGGCCTCAAACCGCATTGCAAAACAGCGAATCCTCGACCCGGCGCAAGTACCGTAGCAGTTCCATTTCAGCCTCCTAACTGCTTTCAAAAGGCCCCTTTAGCGCCCCTTCGCGAGTCTGGAAGTACCATGCGCCATTGATCAATTCAAATCTTTCGAATCGGAACCAGTTGCGCTCTGCTTCCCTTGTCGAACCGTCATCAGTGACCTCCTTCTCCATGCGCTTCGCAATCGGGCAACCGTTGCCCGATACCGGCAAGTGTAGTCAGAGGTATCGCGTTGTCTAATTTTCGACCTATTCTCCAACGGTAACCAATACCAACGCCACCACCGGCCAGCAGCCCTCACTTACGGTTTTAACAAACATGGGAGTCTGAAGAGGTGAATTACCAGCCTTCTTTTGGTACACCGTGTTTTTCGATGTAGTCGCTGTGTTCTTCAAGGTAGTTACGGGTGCCGACTTCGTAATTTGAAGCGTCCCCCTCCACCTCGTTAGCTTGCATTCGGCCTACTTCAATTTCATTGCCAATCTGGTTATTAATCCAAAGAACCATCTGCCCCCCGGGCGCCAAACCGATAGTCAGCATATCCCGTGGCCTGCTGAAGGTTCCCAGGCTGGTAGTATAAGTTGCGTGCTCGCGCATTTTTTCTTCCAGTCCCTCTGGCAGTGAAAACACGCGTTCGTAAAACTTTTGTTCAGCAAACGAGAACCAGCGTATACCGATATAGTCCGGGAAAGGCTGCGCTGTTCCTCCTTTGCCCCTAGGGCCACTGGGCCCTTTCCAGCAACACGCAACACTTCCCACCGGCATACGCCAGTGTCTTATGCCGGAGGCTTCAAGTTCCAGGTGCTCAACCCAGACTTCATAGTGCTTGGGTGCCCCTACACCCACATATGCCTTAAAAAGGCTATCAGGCCCAGAGGCACACCCCGATAGCATCAAACCAATGAGGAGGGCAAGCATGAATGTTATACGGCGCATATTACGTCTCCGGCTGATTGTTATAGACGATACGTTTCCGTTCAGGCGCAGGCCGGAATGGCGAGAGGAACCTGGCGTTCGAAAATGGGAGTTCGGAGCTCACGATGGTGTCCCCAATCAAAAACTCAAGCAGGTTGTAATGATCCGAATGATGCACATACCGCTGTTTTACCAGCTCCTTTTGCAGCGGCGGCAGTTCAGGCAGGTTCTTGCCCAGCGAGATATGCTCCCATAGTATCCGGTACGCTAGGTCGAGTTCTTTCGGAACTTCTGCGGCATTCTTGGCAGTACGAATGTCCTTCAATGGAACGCCTGCTCTTTTCGCCAAGTGATACATGCAGTGAAGATAAACCCGCGATAGCTCGCCGCGCACCTGCCGGTGCAGTTTCAGGTCGAGGCCCACTTCGCCATCCGGAACGGGGTGCTCGCGCACTGTTTTATGAATCCCGAGGCTGGCTGGCTCGCCCGTTGTCAGGGGTAGGCTGCGAGTCCCGATCCAGCCCTCGGCTTCGGTCACCCCTTTGAGGGTTGCGAGGTTGTCCCACTGCGGTGTCTGCTCCGGCCAGGCCGTAGCGCTGCCGCCAATGGTCAGTTTAGGCGAAAGCATCAGTTCCTCGGTCTGGCTATCATGGTAGCCGCCACCAATATCGGAGTGCGCGCCGGGCACCATGATTTCTCGGAAGTTGCGGGGAAGTGAACCATCCGGATTGCAGAGGCTGTTAAGCGCAAAATTTTCTCGACACTCGTCAACGGCCGTGAACTGTACAGCGGTGGAGACGGTGGCCGGGTCCAGGTACAGGTTCACCGGCGTGTTACGAGCATTGCTTGGAGAGAGATCGCCACCCGTGATATTTACGATGCCGGCGACGGTATCAAACAACCCCACAAAACGAATGGTAACTCGTTCCGGCCATTGAATACCCATGGCGGCCAAAGACTGTCCCAATTCGCCATCAGAGCCCTTGGCAATTTCATTCGCGGCATGGCGGGCGGCTGCGCCTCCCCTGCTAAAACCAAACAGATCAACTGTTAGCTTTGCGATAGGCCTTTCGTTAACCAGTATGGCTATGCGCTCTGCGACCTCAGTGAAACCATTTTTTACTTGCTCGGTGACACCCGTTTCACCAAGACCGGTTGTCATACCTTCCAGAGAATCCGGAGCTCCGGTTTTCGATCCTGCTCCCGGCGCATACACCGAAAAACTCTGGTTGATCATTGTTTCCGCCTCATTTTCGACCTCGGGATATAGATCCCGCAACTTGGCGACATTGCTGATCTCATTGGCGTAACTACCCCCCAGCAACAAAGCCAGCCGCCGTTCACACTCGGCATCGTCAATCTCGCCATTGCTGTGCGGCACGAGGCATGTCTCTTCCACCTGCTGCCGGTAAATCTCAATATTACCGGCATTGTTCAACGTGCCATCGGTGAAAATGCCCACTTCAAGATGAACCGGCTTTCTCTGTTCTTCTTTCTTTGCCTGACCGTTCTCGGGTGTTTGGGCTAGCGAGGCAGCGGGCACAAGGGGCGCAACCAACGCTGCTGTACCCAGCGGCAGGGTGGAGCGTCGGTCGGCTTCCTGTTTCGCCAGGTAACGCTCGTCGGCGCGGCGGTTGGTCATGGTGCAGTCAAAACCGCAGACGTTCATATGGCCGACACCGCCCGCCCCTACGTGGCTGATGATTTCAGGGGTGACTTCCCACTTGTTGAGAGACTCAATCTGGTTGCGAAGGCCCGGCCCGCCACCATCTCTCTTTAGGCGCCAGAACCCGCCGTTGGGGTGATCACTGTCCGTTTCCCAGACAACTATAGGCGATAAGGGCTTGCCTCCAATCAGAAACAGATGACCGTCCCTGAGCTCACGCTCCAGTGCTTTGACGCTCATTTCCTTTCCACTACGGTTTCGGGGCACGTCGGAGACAGGATGGTCAATCAGTTCGGCTGCATATGAGGCAGCGAAGAAAGGGCTTTCAATATAGGGCAGGTCCCGGAGTTCAAGCTCCAGGCGGGATTTTACTTTCATTGGCAGCGTTCCTTTGCGGCCGGTGTATTAGGCCCGCAAAGGTACTGACTAAAGCAGGCGCTCTCCTTGAGGGGCGGGCATGACCGCCACAAAGCCAAACTCTAATCAAAAACCGGGCGGCGAACAACGGCGCCCGTACCACCTTCAGAAATTCCTTGCCCCTGATGGCCTCCTAGCCCTCGCTCGACATCACCTCATCTTCCAATACATCCACCATGAACTGCGGCATCGCCAATGCCCCACGGTGGATGTCGGCGTTGTAATAGCGGGTCACAAACGGCCGCTGATCCGCGTCTTCCTCACGGAAGTACACCACCGGCTTTTCCTTACCCGCCATAGTGCAGCTCCACCAGCCGGTGGGATACACCGGTTGCGGGAACGGCAGGGTGCGGACGTGGTCGAAACCGGCCTTTTTCATGTCGTCGTGAATGGTTTTGATGATGGTGTTGGTGTGCAGCAGCGGTGACTCGCTTTGCTGGACGAGGATGCCACCGTCGCGCAGGGCGATCATGCAGTCGCGGTAGAAGTCGAGGGCGAACAGGCCTTCGGCGGGGCCGACCGGGTCGGTGCTGTCGATGATAATGACGTCGAGACTTCCGGGCACCGCATCGCGTATCCACTGGATGCCATCACCAAAGAAGAAGTTGGCGCGGGGGTCGGTGTTGGACTCGCAGAGTTCGGGGAAATACTGTTCCGAGAGACGAGTGACACGTTCGTCGATTTCCACCTGCCAGGCCTCTTCCACACCGGGGTGCTTGAGGACTTCTTTCAGGGTTCCACAATCACCACCACCAACGATGACCACTTTCTTCGGGTCTTTATGGGTGAACAGGGCCGGATGAGTCATCATCTCATGATAGAGGAAGTTGTCTCTGGTGGTCAGCATCACGCAGCCATCGAGCACCATCAGGTTACCGAAGGTTTCGGTTTCCCAGATTTCCAGTTTCTGGAACTCGGTTTGTTCTTCGTGCAGCTTTTTCTTTACCTGCAGGGAAAAGGCGGTTCCCTGGTCCTGGAATACTTCGGTAAACCAGCCATCGTTCAGTGCAGTCATGTCGTGTCTCCGGATGTGCGCGTTGAGCCTGTTCGTATTGAGGGTATTGTAGGTGCGTAACCACCACACCTAAAGGACTATCATTACCCTTGGGCCGTGTTTTTCGGGTGTTGTTCTTTTAGCGGGGCGGTGGAATCCATACAATGAGCGCCATAAGCCGGCCCGTTGCCGGCTGCGGATTCAGCACAGGAAAGCCCCATGAGCGAACCAACCCTCAGCGCCGCCCACAAGGTGTACAACATCGCCCACTGGAGCGATGGCTATATTGATGTGAATACCCGTGGCGAGGTACTGATAAGACCCGACCGGGGGCACAGCGGCGAGGACATCAACCTGCCTGACCTTGCCCGCTCCCTGGTCAGTGAGGGGGTTCAGCTTCCGGTGTTAATCCGATTTACCGATATTCTCCATGATCGGGTCAACAAACTGTGTGGCGCGTTTAACAAGGTCGCTCGCGAACACGGCTACCAGGGAGGCTACACCGCCGTCTACCCGATCAAGGTCAACCAGCAGCGCCGGGTGGTTGAGGAACTGCTCTGCGCCGAACCGGCCGCCAGCGACAACCAGATTGGCCTCGAAGCCGGCAGTAAGCCGGAGTTAATGGCGGTTCTGGCACTGTCGCGCCAGCAGGAGTCGGTGATTGTCTGCAATGGCTACAAGGACCGCGAATATATCCGGCTGGCGCTGATCGGGCAGAAACTGGGGCACCGGGTGTTCATTGTGGTGGAAAAACAGTCCGAGTTGCCGCTCATCCTCGAGGAAGCGCGCCGTCTGGGAGTGACTCCGCTGATTGGTGTGCGCGCACGGCTGGCCACCATCGGCAAAGGCAACTGGCAGAACACCGGCGGTGAGAAGTCGAAATTCGGCCTGTCCGCCAGCCAGGTGCTGGATGTGGTTGAGACCCTGCGCCGTGCCGGGGCCCTGGAATCCCTTCAGTTGCTGCATTTTCACCTGGGGTCGCAGATTGCCAACATCCGTGACATCCAGACCGGACTGCGGGAGTGTGCCCGTTTCTACAGTGAATTGCGCCACATGGGGGCACCGGTAGGCACGGTCGATATTGGCGGTGGGCTCGGCGTGGACTACGAGGGCACCCGCTCACGCAGCAGTTGTTCGATGAATTACAGCGTACACGAATACGCTTACAACGTGATTCATATCCTGCAATCGGAGTGCGATCGGGCGGGTATCCCCCATCCCAACCTGATCAGTGAATCCGGCCGTGCGCTGACGGCTCACCACTCGGTACTTGTGACCAATGTGATTGACCGGGAGATACCCGACAAGCGTCCGCCTGAACAACCGGTCAGTGATGCCCCGGCACCGCTGCAGGATTTGTGGCGCGACCTGGAGAGCCTGCGGGATGAGGCATCGCGCCGTTCCCTGGCTGAGATCTACCACGACGTGCTCCACGCCATGGCGGATGTCCACACCCAGTTTGCCCACGGCCTGTTGTCACTGGCGGACCGCGCACGGGCGGAAACGCTCTACACCACCTGCTGCCGGGCTCTGAGAAAACAGCTGAACTCCGCGAATCGCGCGCACCGGGAGATCATTGACGAGCTCAATGAAAAACTGGCGGAGAAGCTCTTCGTGAACTTTTCGCTGTTCCAGTCACTGCCGGACGTGTGGGGTATTGATCAGATCTTCCCGATCATGCCTGTGAACGGACTGAATCGCCCCCTCACCCGTCGTGCGGTCATCCAGGATATTACCTGTGACTCCGACGGGCGAATTGACCGGTACGTGGACGGCCAGGGCATCGAAACCACCTTCCCGCTGCCTGAAGAGGCGCCGGAAGAACCCATGCTGATGGGCTTTTTCATGACCGGTGCCTACCAGGAAATCCTCGGTGACATGCACAACCTGTTCGGCGACACCCACTCGGTGGATGTACGACGCAACCCCGGCGGCGGCCATACCGTCAGTGAGCCGATCCATGGCGACACCGTGGCCAAGGTGCTGCAGTATGTGAACTTCGAACCCACTGCCCTGCTTCGGGCCTATCAGCAGAAATTTGCCGCCAGCGGATTGCCGGAAGACATACAGACGAGCCTGCTGGAAGAACTGGAGAATGGCCTGGGCGGCTATACCTACCTGGAAGAGTAACCCGGATCAGGCCCTGCTTGCGCGCCAGGCTGAGGGTGACAGCCCCTCCCACTTGCGGAAGGCACGGCCGAAATTGGACGGGTCGCTATACCCCAGGCGATAGGCAATGTCATCGATCCCGAGGTCGGTGCGCCGAAGCAGCTCCAGTGAACGCCGGTGGCGGATGTCATCAAGGATGCCCTGAAATTTCAGGCCTTCGGCACTGAGCTGACGGCGCAGCGTCCTGGGTGACACACCCAGTTGCGCTGCCACGGAATCAATACCCGGAAGCCGGCCATCCCGTACCGATTCCAGCAACCGCCCCACGCGCTCGGGAATCGATGTGGTCGCCTCCAGCGATCGCATTTCCTCCTCGCATTGCGCTTCTGCTACCCGACGCGCCACAGGATTGGACAGGGAAATTGGCAGTTCCAGAAATTCCTTGCGAAAACGGAGCTGATTGGCGCCGGCGTCAAACCGGATACGATTGCCGAACAGCGACTCATAGGCCGGGGCATACTCCGGTGGCGGATAATTCAGTCGACAACTTCCACCATCAAGCAGGCGGCGTCCGAACAGGAGCAGGTTCACATCCATAAGCGAGGCCAGCACCACTTCTGCGTTGAACCGATGCAGATCATCCAGGGCGTGCACGATATCGAGTTGCAGCACAGCGTCGCTGCCCTCGGTAAAGAAACTCAGATTCATATACACGAACCGGATACGGAAATACTTGATCAACACCGTAAGAGCCTGGCCAATGTTGTCACAGCTGATGGCGGCCTGTGACAGGGAACCGTGGGTAGTGAACTTCAGGCGCTTGCCATATTCCAGCCCCAGGGCCGGGTCGTGACTCAATGCCAATGCCGAGCGACAAAGACGACTGAACTGCTCCACGGTGATGAAGTTGTCGGGGTGCCCCAACATGGCCGGACGAATATCGGCCGAGCGCAGCAACTCGGGACGCGCAGCACCCTTCTCTTCCGCCAACTGGCAAAGGATATCGGCGTAGTGGGCGCGAATAACGGGCAGATTGCCGGTCTTTCCGGGAGCATTCATGTTGGCCAAGCGTTCCTGAATAAATACCTGCAAAAGATTAGCCGTGATGATAGCGGTCGGCAATCTCCCTGCAGACGACACCGAGCGGCGGAGAAGCCAGCCAGTACAAGTGGGAAAAAATACCGCCCAACAGATCCGCCTGCCCATCGCCCCCGTAAATATCGTGACTGACAAACCCGGGGCGAGTGCATAGAATGATGAACACAACAATGCCAAATCATGCGACTGTCAAGGAGCGTCCGGTGTCCACACTGGATCAGAAGCCAGCACGAGCCGAGGGCCGCAAGGACCCCTGGAGCCAATTGCTGGAGAAAGTGGGAAAGAACCAGGATCGGCAGGCCTACCACGCTTTGTTCGAGCACTTTGGTCCTCAGATCAAGTATTACGCCATGGCCAATGGCATGGCGAGTCACGCCGAGGAGCTGGTACAGGAGGTTTTCGTATCGATCTGGCGGCGCTCCTGCTTGTACGACTGGAGGAAGGCAGCCGCGTCGACCTGGATTTTCACCATCGCCCGTAACCAACGCATTGACATGCTGCGCAAGATGAAACGCACGAGTGCGGAGATGCCGGTTGAAACGGAAGATCTGTGGCAGATTCCCGGCGAAAACGAAGACGAGCCGGTTACGTCGCTGCACCGCCTGATGTCTGAACGTCGCGTGCGAGAGTCCCTCAGCCACCTGCCGGAAGAACAGATTACAGTAATCGCCAAGGTCTACATGGAAAGCAAGTCACACCAGATGGTGGCGGACGAGCTCAACATACCGCTAGGTACCGTAAAAAGCCGGGTACGCCTGGCACTGAACAAACTGAAAGTGATTTTGCAGGACCAGAACGTATGACACGGCACCATCCAGACACACTTACCCTGATGGAATTCAGTGCAGGCAACCTCAGTGAGCCCCACGCACTGTGCATTCGTCTCCATCTGGACCAGTGCCCCCATTGTCGCAGCCGTGTGGATACGCTCGACAGCCTGGGTGCCGTCATGATGGAAAGTCAGCCCCAGGTCGGTGTTTCATCGGACATGTTTGACGCTATCCTGTCACGCATAGACAGCGAGCCTGACATGACGGAGACCTACATCAGTACACAAGCCAAGCGCATGAGCCCTCTTCAAAAGTTGTTGGGCGACGATCTCAACTCGCTGCCCTGGAAACGTCAGCTCGGCGATGTCAGTGTGCTGGATATCAGCGAACGGTTTCCCGGCCAGAGCGAGCAGGTGGTGCTTCAGAAACTGGCCGCCGGTGGGAAGGCACCCGCGCATACCCACAGAGGGAGTGAAACCACGATAGTTCTTCAGGGTGCATTCTCAGACCAGAAAGGTGTGTTCAACCAGTGGGACTTCGTGGTACTCAATCAGGAAGACGAGCACAAACCTGTGGCGGTTGGCTGCGAAGACTGCATCACCCTGTCGGTGCTCAGCGCACCGGTTAAATTAACCGGCACGTTCACTCGCTTATTGAACCCCTTTATACGCTGAGGCGGATGGACCGGAAACTGTACCGGCCTGGCCGAAGCCTTGGCCGAAAATGACCGGCCTTTGTCAGTTTGTGACCTTCCGGACGACACGTTGATAAACGATACTGATTACGTTGATTAGTGTCTCTGAACTAGTCCGGCCCACCCCCCGTCGGGTTGGGCACTTGCTTACAGGCCACGCTCTTGCGTGGCCTTTTTTATGCCTGCTCACTTCACCCCATGAATACGATATCCGACGACTGATTAGAGACAGCCGGCAGGGCTGGGTTACAATCGTGACTTTTCTCCGGAGATGCAGCATGACGGGTGACGACTTCCATTTCCGCTTCGGCGGTATCGAACGACTCTATGGCCGCCGGGCACTGGAGCACTTCCGTCACGCTCACATTGCCATCGTTGGATTGGGTGGCGTGGGCTCCTGGGCGGCTGAAGCCCTTGCCCGCTCCGGCGTCGGCACCTTGACGTTGATCGACATGGACGATATCTGCGTGTCCAATACCAATCGCCAGCTCCACGCGCTTAGCGGGCAATACGGGCGCACCAAGACGGACGCCATGGCAGACCGTTTGCGGTCGATCAACCCGGAGGGTGACATTCGGGTCCATTTCGGGTTCCTGAACACGAAAAACGTCGATGAACTGATTACCCCGGAGATGTCAGGGGTGGTCGATGCCATCGACAGCGTCAAAGCCAAGGCCGGGCTGATTGCACACTGTCAGCGTCGCAAGATTCCATTGGTGTGTGCTGGCGGCGCCGGCGGTCAGATGGACCCGACCCAGATCCGCGTCAGTGACCTGAGCAAAACCACACAGGATCCATTGTTGGCCAAGGTGCGTAATACACTCCGTCGGGAGTACGGGTTCTCACGCAATCCCAAACGGCGTTTCGGAATTGAAGCCGTGTACTCCCTGGAACAGCTCACGTATCCTGCAGGGGACGGTGAGGTTTGCCTACAGAAGCCTGCCACCGAAGGCCCGGTCCGTCTGGATTGCGCCTCCGGGTTTGGTGCTGCCAGCCCCGTCACCGCCAGTTTTGGTTTCTTCGCGGCGGCGCGGTTGCTGGCTCGCCTGGCACGCAAGGCCAATTCCGACAAGACGGCAGACTTTCCTGCAGGACTACAGAATTAAACCCATACTTCAACGGAACTGACCCCATTATGACCGTCAGCACTGTCTTTCTCCTTGCCTGTATCGGTGTGCTCTCCCTGTTTTGCCAGTGGCTCGCCTGGCGGGTTCGCATGCCGGCCATCCTGTTCCTGCTGGCCGGCGGCATTGCCGCAGGGCCGCTGCTGGGATTTCTGGACCCCGAAGTCGTGTTTGGAGACCTGCTGTTCCCGGTCATCTCCCTGGCCGTTGCCATTATCCTGTTTGAAGGCAGCCTGACGCTCCGCTACGACGAAATACGTGGCCATGGCAAGATGGTTCGCAATCTGATTCCCGTCGGCTCCATTGTCACCTGCATCATTGGTACCCTGGCCGCCCGCTGGATCCTTGATGTGTCATGGGAGGTGGCCCTCCTGTTTGGCGCCATATCCATCGTCACCGGCCCTACCGTCATCGCCCCTCTGCTCCGATCTGTGCGACCGGACGCAAAACTGGCCAACATTCTGCGCTGGGAGGGCATCATCATCGACCCAGTGGGCGCCCTGCTGGCGGTGCTGGTCTTCGAGGGCATTGTGTCCTGGGGCCAGGGCAACGTGTTCAGCCACTCGCTGTATATTTTTGGCAAGACCCTTGCAGTGGGTTTCCTGATTGGCGCTGTCGCGGGCTGGCTGAACGGCATTGCGTTGCGCAAGCACCTGCTGCCGCAATACCTGCACAACGCCGGCACCCTGACGTTCATGCTCGGGGTCTATGCCCTGTCGAATGAAATGGCCCACGAGTCCGGCCTGCTGACGGTCACTGTGATGGGCATCTGGATGGCCAACATGAAGCAGGTCCCCATCGACAGCATCCTGGAGTTCAAGGAATCCCTGAGCGTGCTGCTGATTTCCGCTCTCTTCATTATCCTGGCAGCACGGGTGGAGTTCGAAGCCATCGCTCAACTGGGCTGGGGGCTGGTGGCCGTGTTGGCGTTGCTGATGCTGGTTGCACGCCCGGCAAGCATCTTCCTGTCGGCCATTGGCACCAGTCTCAACTGGCGCGACAAACTGTTCCTGAGCTGGATCGCCCCCCGAGGCATTGTAGCCGCTGCCGTATCCGCCCTGTTTGCGTTTCAGTTGCAGAAACTGGGCTACGAAAGCGCCGGAGCCCTGGTGCCACTGATATTCATGCTGATCATCGCCACCGTCACCCTGCAGAGTCTTACCGCGAGGCCTCTGGCGAGGCTTCTGAAGGTCGCCGAGCCGGCGGAATACGGCTTCCTGATTCTCGGTGCCAACCCGGTGGCCCGAAAAATCGGCCTGGCACTGAAAAAGCTGGAGGTCCCCGTTACCCTGGCGGACACCAACTGGGAGAACGTCAAACAGGCGCGCATGGAAAACCTCCAGGTGTATTTCGGCAACCCCGTGTCGGAGCATGCGTCGACCCACCTGGATCTCACCGGCATTGGCAACCTGCTGGTTATTTCCCCTTACAAGCACATGAATTCCCTGGCCACCTACCACTTCCTGGACTGGTTCGGAAAAGACTCAGTGCTAACCCTGGCCGAAGGGGATCAGGACCAGAAGGCCCGGCACCAGACCGCCGAGAAAATACAGCTTACGAGAGGACTCTTCGACGGAGTGAGCTACGCCAAGCTGGCCAGTTTGGCCAGCCAGGGGTATACGGTGAAGACCACCCAGCTCAGTGACGAATTTACGTTCGAGGATTTCCTGGACAAGTACGACCGTCAGGCCATGGTGCTGTTCGTGGTGAACACGCGCGAACACATCACGCCGGTCAAGAGCATGGAGGCCATCAAGCCCGAGAAAGACTGGACATTGGTAAGCCTGGTGCCACCCCAGGCGAGGAAGGAACGCAAGGAGCGGGATACCGGGGAGTCACCGGAACAGCCACCGGAACCCGCTCCAACCTGAGCGTATCAGCGGGCCCCGCAGTCCAGGACCAGTTTACCCCGAACGTGCCCACCCTCCAGCAAGCGGTGGGCATCAGCGACCTGATCCAGCGGGAAGGCCTTGTCGATATGGACACGCACCTCGCCGTCCTCGATCAGTTCGGCGATCTCATCGAGATGAAACACATCGGGGCGGACGGTCATGCCATGGGCTCTCAACCCAAGGGACTCAGCCGCGGTTATGATCTCATCTGCCGTCACGGTGGGAATCGTGACCAGTACGCCGTGCTCACTCAGGGTGTGCAGGGAACGCTTGCCCGCTTCGCCGCCGACCAGATCCAGCACCACGTCCAGACCATAGCACTCGTCTACAACGTCGGTGGTGTGGTAATCAATCACCTCATGGACGCCAAAAGCCGCCAGGAAATCGCGATTACTGGCTGAAGCAGTGGCGATCACATGGGCGCCCCGTTCAAGCGCAAACTGCACGGCGAAATGCCCGACTCCGCCAGCACCGGCGTGAATCAGCACTTTCTGACCAGCCTCCAGTTCCGCCACTTCGAACAATGCCTGCCAGGCGGTCAACGCGGCCAGCGGCAAAGCGCCGGCAGTCATCAGGTCCAGTTCCTCGGGCACAATGGCCAACTCGTCGGCGCGAGCCACTGCGTATTGGGAATAACCTCCTCCGCCAGCCGGGAAGCCCACCATGCCCATCACCCGATCGCCTGGCGCCAACGTCGTCACGTCAGCACCAACCGCAATCACTTCGCCCGAAACATCGTAGCCGGGCGTCCATGGCAGGTGGTCTTCAATCTGACGGGCGGCAAATCCCAGGCCTTTCCGCGTCTTCCAGTCGATGGGGTTCAACCCCGCGCCCGCCACCCTGAGCAAAACTTCCTCGGCGCCCGGCTCGGGGATGGTGGAACTTTCGATCCGCAGTACGTCAGTATCGCCAAAGTGGTCATAGACCACGTGACGCATGGCATGACCAGAATTCGGATCAACGGTGTTTTCCATGGGGCTCTCCAGACAGCTTCAGGGACAGGATCATTTGTTCAGACTAGCAGAATCCTCAAGGTGTGGTATCAAAGCCGCGACCACCGGGCACCATCGCTCCACCGAGGATGTCGGCGTATTCCGCAGGCATCCGCGAGGGCCTCTGGCTCTTCATGTTGACACAGGCATGGGTGGATACCGCGCGCACCAGGGTCTTGCCATCGGATTCACGCACCAGTTGGAATTGCCGCGCCGAGCGAAAGCGCCCATCGAACCCAGTCAGCCAGGTGCCCAGCACCAGCCGGTCGCCGGCATTGGCGGACGCCAGGTAATCGATTTCAGTACGGGTAATGGCCATGGCTTTGCCGGTTTTTTCATGCAGCTCCCAGGTCATGCCGAGGCTGTCGATGTGCTGCCAGCTGATATCTTCAAGCCAGCGCACGTACACCACGTTATTGGCGTGCCCGAGCCTGTCAGTGTCCGCGTCCCGGACGTCGATGGTCATGGTGAATGGTTCGGGAAGATCCCAGTTCACCGGATCAAACTCACTCATTGTCGCTGTCTCCCAACCCCGGAATAGCCGACAAGGCTAGCCGGCCGATGCGGTCGTTGTGAAGTGAACCAAAGTAGAGGTGACCGTCATGGGGGTTGACCGACGTGATCTCCCGCAGATGGGTACCCTTGGTGTCGTGAAGACTGGTAATCACGCTGCCGTCCGCGTCCATGGCCACTACCAGCCCGTATTCCTGGGGCTTCGGCTTGAAGTAATCTGGCAGTTTGGCCAGCAGGTCTTTCAGCCATGGCTGCCGATGCAGGGCATCCACCTGGGCATTCCGGAGCGTGGGAAACGCAACCCAGTAGCGGCCCTCGTGGTCGACCGCCAGGTTGTCGGGGAACCCGGGCAGGTTGTCGGCAAACACTTCCGCCTGTCCGGGATAGCGGCCACCGATCCAGTACTTGAGGATTCGATACTTCCAGGTTTCATTCACCAACAGGTACTCGCCGTCCGGCGACACCGCCACACCATTGGCAAAATGCAGGTTGCTGAGCAACACCTCGGTTTTACCGGTGGCCGGATCATAACGAAGCAGGCGACCGTGAGGGCGCATCTCAAGCAAATCCAGCTGATACTCAGGCTGACGGAATCGCGAACTGGCATCCGTAAAGTAGATGCGGCCGTCCGGGGCAATATCCACATCGTCGGTGAAACGGAATGGCAAGCCTTCTGCCTCTCGGGTCAGTACGGTGACGGTCTTGTCCGGCGCTATGGAGAGAAGCCCCTTCCAGGCATCCGCCACGATGAGATTGCCGTGGCGATCAAACACCATCCCCAACGGCCGGCCTCCGGTTTCCAGCCACTTCTCCGTCTGGCCATCCGGTTTGACCCGGACGATCCAGCCATCCTGCGTGCCAGTGTAGAGAATACCGTCGTCATCCACCGTGGTGTCTTCAGGGCCGTACACCTCTCCCCTGGCCAGCAGGTCTGCCAGTCTCAGGCGTTCGTTGGGCGCCAGCTTACCGGTCAATGGCTGCGGCGAAGGGGCGTTCCAGGCCTGGCTATTAATGGGAGATGGCGACAACAGGAAGCCCCCCAGCACCAAAAAACCAATCAGCAATGCGCCCAGAAGCCACTTCATAGAGGATGCCTGTTCCTGTCAGATACGATTCCGTAACCTTATCAGACACCCGCCAGCGGCTAAACTGGCAGGTACCCGCCGCTACCAGGCGCTAATCCGTGAGGAAACGACGACACAGTGCCGCAAAGCTGTCGGGTTTCTCTGCGTGCAACCAGTGCCCTGTGCCGTTGATGATTCGCAAATCCGCTGCGGGAAAGCGCTGACGGATGTCGTCGCGGTGTTTCTCCTGGATATAGGCCGAATCGGCCCCCTTGATAAACAATACCGGACCTTCAAACGGCCCGCTCCCCTCCGGTGCCTGCGCAAGGCGGGGATAACATTGCTCTATCACCGGCAGGTTCAGCCGCCAGCGGTACGGTCCGGGATGCTGGCCTTGTTCGTCATCCCCCACCCGCACCAGGTTCTTCAGCAGGAACTGCCTGACACCAAGCTCCTCTACATGTTCCGCCAGCACCCTGTCGGCATCCTGTCGCGTGCGGATAGAGCCCAGATCCACTGAGGTCAGCCCCTCCAGCACCGCATCATGACGGGGTTTATAGGTCACCGGTGCGATATCCGCCACGATAATTCGCTCAACCCGGCCCGGAGCTTGCAATGCCACCTGCATCGCGGTCTTTCCGCCCATGGAGTGCCCCAGAATAGACGCCTTTTCCAGCCCCTGAGCATCCATGTAAGCCAACACATCGTCGGCCATAGCCGGGTAATCCATGGTGTCGGTATGGGGGGAAGCGCCGTGATTGCGCTGATCCAGAGCATGAATCTGCCACTGGTCCTGCAGGCGACGGGTGATGCCTCCCAGATTTTCCAGCGAGCCAAACAGGCCATGGAGAAGGATCAATGGCGGGCCTTCGCCGGTAATGCGGTAATTGAGTTCAACACTCATGGTCATGACCTCCTGGAGTCGCCGGACAGGTTCGTGTGAGAACGGGCTGCTATCGTTAAGCCGACTACATTACCATCGAATGTTATTGGAACAAGGGCAAGCCGCAGGCTTGCCCGACAACCGGTCAGATAATTCAGGCAAAAAAAAGGTTCATCGCGGGTTAGCGTGAAAAAGTAGGAGACGGCGGTAAAACCGGTTAGTTTTGAGTTCGCCAAAACAACAAAATTAGCCAATCCACCGCCGCCTCTATGAATGCTAATCTTCTTGATCTGTT
>Ga0208030_1000547_pt1 | contig 25500 bp, 22 predicted proteins | sample MalvirDeepMed_M9_FD_184246 | JGI IMG/M metagenome (GOLD analysis project Ga0208030, IMG submission 184246) | Marine viral communities from the Global Malaspina Expedition - Malaspina viral metaG DeepMed_M9 (SPAdes) (version 2) | ecosystem: Environmental > Aquatic > Marine > Oceanic | place...
CAAATGCAGCGGCAAATATCGGCGGGTGATGAGAGAGAGTTTATGAATATGATGATGGCGGATGCCAACAGGATGACTAGGGTTGAGACTCCACCCCCTAAACCTATAAAGTATCTATATGATATTTCTGGGGAGAGCATTTTCGCTACCCCGGAACAGGAAAAATTTTATCGCTCGCCCTGGGAAATGACTGCATCTGCAGGAGGAGTTATCGATAGCAATGCGGCCCTGCTAAAGTTGATTGGAGGTAGGTAATGGCAACTTTTGATTGGATAACGGAAATGTTCCCCGATGATAATGATTGGGATATTCCAAAAATTATTACCGCGGCTACACAAGCAGGGGGGTTAGCGCAATCAGCGGGAGAATTATTTGGGCTAACTGATAGCAGGCAACAGATGCCTACTGGGTATCAGGGGGGTATTCCCCGTTATGATGTGGTTCGTCAACAGGTACCTGATACCTATGATCCTGCTCGTAGACCGGGAAGTGCTGGGCAGCGTTATTTCACTGATACACGGTTTACCGGGGGTAACAACGCCCTTCCTGAAGAAGCTGCGGGGCTAGCTGCTTTAAATTTAGCTAATCCTGCCAGACAAACACGCCAGTATGGACCCCCACCCGTCAAAGCAATGCAAGAGGGTGGCATAGCAGAGTTAGAAAAAGGCAGACCCATTGCAGGTAGAACTGATGGTATGGCCGATGAGGTACCTGCTGTTATAGAAGGAGAACAGCCTGCGGCCTTGAGTGACGGTGAATTCGTTATTCCCGCAGATGTTGTAAGTCATCTTGGCAATGGTAATACGGATGCTGGGGTCAAGGTTCTGGAAGATATGATGGATAGAGTGCGCAAGGCCCGTACAGGCAGAGAAACGCAAGCTAAAGAAATTAACCCCGAAGAATTCTTACCGGTGTGAGGTAAATTATGGTAAATCCAAACCCAACTACAGCTACCGCCGCTGGTGATATTGTAGGGAAACCAATAGGGCAGGAATCTTCACTTTCTACCTGGGCTGGTCCTTATGTCACGGAGATGCTGGGTAAGGGGCAAGCATTAGCGGCGGAACCGTGGCGAGCCTATACCGGCCCCCTTACCGCTGGAGAATCTGCCCCACAGGCCGCAGCTTTTCAAGGTATTGGTAGTTTAAATGTACCTACCGAGCAGATGGGCACATTCACACCCACATCATTTACGGATACCGGGATAGCCCAGCAGTATATGAATCCCTTTATACAGACTGCATTAGATCCACAGATTGCTGAGGCACGTAGGCAAGCAGAAATCCAACGCGTAGCTAATGCTGGTAGACTTACTCAGGCCGGTGCGTATGGTGGAAGTCGTCAGGCAGTTATGGAATCAGAAGCTGACCGCAACTTGCTACAGAATATTGCAGGTATAACCGGTCAGGGATACCAAACAGCATACGATAGAGCCTCGCAACAATATAATGTAGAACAAGATCGTGCTCGAAGTGCACAAGATATGGCAAATCAATACGGTCTGGCTGCGCTTACAAAACAAGCTGATCTTGGCGCAGCGCAACGGGATATTGAGCAGCAGGGTATGGCCGCGGATTACAAGCAGTTTAGAGAAGAGCGGGACTTCCCCTACAAACAAGTCCAGTACATGCAGTCGTTATTGCAGAATCTCCCACTTGAAACGCAATCTTATTCGTATGCGGAGCCAAGTACGCTATCTCAAATTGGAAAGGCAGGACTCCAGGCTGGCGATTTGTATAGTACTCTTTTTCCATCACAAGGATCTTCCGGTATTGGTAATCTCTTTTCTAGTATTTATGGCAGTTTGGGGAACTCTTCTGCTGGTATGAATACGGCAATGCCTGCATATTCGCGATAGGGTAATTAATCATGGCTTATAACGAACCTCTAGGTAAACAAGTAGAGCGAAAAAAAGATGCCTATTATAATAATCCACAGGCGCTAGAACAACGCGTTCAGCAAAATAACGACCTGCTTGGTGTATTAGCTTTACAGAGACTTAAAACGCAAAAAGAAGCTGCTAAACGTGAATTGATGTTGGCCCAACAGCAAAACTCAGGAACTATTGCGGAACAGCTCGAAAGAGAGCACCTAGAAGGTAATAGAGAGAGTATCGCGGAAGCTGTAAGCCAAGTTGGTGGTGTCATGAAGAACCGTCAGGCGCAGCAACAAGGTAATCTACAACGCGCTGCCCAAGGAGCCGTACCCCCTCCCCAAGCTGCTGCCCAAGGAGTTGCGCCCCCGCCAAATGTAGCCAATACCGGTATTGCTGCTGCCCCCCGTACTCCAATGCGTATGGCCCAAGGCGGTGTAATCGGGTTTCAAACAGGAAGGATTGTTGATCAGGCAGGTGCCAGAGCGCAAGCACAACAATCTATGAGAGAGAGGTTCCTAGCGCAAGATTCTGGGGAATTATCTGCTGAGGAACAAGCTCTATTTGAGAAAATCCCATTGGGGAAATATTTAAGATTACCACGAGCACGTCAAGATGCCCTCCTACGGCTAACACCAAAACGGCGTGCAGAATTACATCAACGAGAAACTTTACTCGATACCCAGCAAGCTGCTCGGGATAAGCCACCTATAGTTGCAGGACAATCCCCCGCTGCCGCTCGTCAAGAGCCAAAAGTAATCCCTGCAGCAGCAGTTGTTCCTATGGGTACAACACAAGGAGGAATAGGAGAAGATCAGTGGGGTGCAGAATTAGATATTGGAGCAACAAGCCTAGTCCCTCCTCCTTCACCGCCCCCAACAGGAGCAGAAGTCAGTCCTTTCGCACAAGGTCCACAATTAACGCCGCTACAAATAGCACAGAAGCAGGCTGAAGGTGCTGGTACGCTTCCAAAGGGATTAGGGCAACTATCCCCAGATGCTATTGCTGCCTCCCAAAGAAAAAATATAGCTCAAGTACAGAAATCTGATCTCTTAACTAAAGCCGGAACCGCTGCAGAGCGTATGGCAAATATAAATCCTGCTATAAAACGAAACGAAATGAATAGGTGGATGCAGAGACAGATCGGGGTAACTCCTGCAGAGGAAACAGCCGAAGCGGGTATGCAAAGTAATTTGGCTAAACTTCTTTATGCTCGACAACGGGCAGGGGAGAGAGCGGGTAATAGGGCTTATCTGAGTAATATGGCCCGTGGAGATATATCGGCGGCGTCTGACGCACGACAAGCGGTAATGGATGCGCAAATGGCGCAAGGTATTGCTGGGGTGGAGAAAATACAGGGGCAGAAAAGAGCTTTTTCTAAAATAAAGCGGGCAGCAAATCAAAAAGCAGCTGAGGAAGCAGCTAAAGCCTATGAAATCGCTGGTGAGAGGCAACGAGACGGTGTAACCGCCCTGTCAACTATTGCTGCAAAGGATCAGGATAGATTGAGTGCAGATGCTAAAGCAATGAACGAGATGAAAGAAAGCAATATAAAACATTCATGGGAAGCATCAGTACATAATGCCACGCAAGAAGTAAAAGTTGCGATAGCTGAAGCAGCAGCAGAGATAGCAGAAGCACGCCTAAATATAGACGTAGAGATGAAGCTGTTGGAAGCGGGGCAATTAAGTACAGCTAAGAAAGAAAAACTGCTAGTAGATATACATAAAAATATGGCCTCGGCTAGAGAAAAAATAATAAAAATCTACACCGATGCTAAAGGTAAAATTGTATTGAAGGATGACAAATCGACTAAGGAACAAGAGGAAGCATTGGATAGGGAGATGAATACTCAACTGCATATTCAGCTTAAACCAATGCATGAGAATATGCAGCGGGTCCAGAGGGACTTAGGGCACCTTAAAGTAAGAAAAAAATCGTAGGTTCGTAACATGGCAGTATATGAAGTTGTCGGATCTGACGGTGCTACATATGAAGTAGAAGGTCCAGCAGGGATTTCAAAAGCAGAACTTGCTAGGGCAGTAGCTGACCAAATTGCTAGTGAGGAAGAGCTAGAACGAGACCAACAAGCTCTTCGGGACGCACAGGCAGCGGTAAGAGAGGCTAAATACGGCACTAAAGCTGACGAAGACATTAGTTTTTTTGAGAACGTAGCCAAGGGTTTTGGTGCAGGTGCCGTTGATGTAGGTGAAATGGCGGCATTGGGTGGCGCTGCCATACTTGGTGAAGAATCTGAAACTGCTGCCCGCGAACAAATCCAAGCTGCTGCAGAAGCTATTCGTCCTGAAGGTGGCGACCAAGAAGCCATAACATACAATCTTTCGAAGGCATTAGGCTCCATTGCCGGTATTGCTGCTCCCGCCGCTCTTGCTGCCTATGCTGCTCCCGCTGCCGCCGCTACTGCTGTTGGTACTGGTGTAGCTAGTTTACTTGCTGCAGGTGCTGGTGCTGGTGAGGCTAGTGAACGTGCCCGTGAAGCTGGTACTACTGAAGAACAACGTTCCGCCGCTACCCTACGCGGTGTGCCTATAGGTCTACTTGATGTCCTGCCTATGGGACGGTTCGTAAAAGCTATTGATGTTCCTGCCCTGACCAAAATCATAAATAAAGTTGGTGGCGAGAATATTGAGACTATTGGGGACAAGTTCCTAAGTGTTCTGGGAACTGCTGGATTTGAAGGCGGACAAGAAGCTGCTTCCGGGTTCCTCCAAAATCTCAATCAGGCAGGTTACCTAAGTTGGGAAGAAATAGACCTCAGTTCAGGTATAGCAGAAGAAGCTGGGTATGGTGCTGGTGCAGGTGGCATCATCCAGATGTTGGTAGATTTCAAGCGGGGCAGAGCAAGAGCCAAGGCAAAAAGAGGAGACAATACAGAACCTACTGATGAAGAAGTTATATTACAACTCGAAGATCTTAGAGAACCTCCACCTCCTCCACCTCCTCCACCGTTACAACTTGAAGGACCACCCGATTTTACTGTCCCCCCTGAAGGTGCACCTCGTACCCCAGAACAAGAATCGGCAGAAGTAAATGCTCGTATAGCTGCGGAGCGAGAACAAGAACTTTCTGACGCAGAAGTTGATGCTATTTTTGGGGATATGCCTGCTGAAGAAGTACGGGGGCAACCCCGTATAAGTCCTGAAGATCGAACTAGATTAGCACAAGTAGAACAAGAACGGGCTGTTACAGAACAAGAAAGAGAGTCTGCACAGTTACGGGCAGAACTTGCAGAAGATCCTACCCAGATGTCGGCTGCATTTGAGGAAGCTCGTACAGAACAAGAGGCCCAACAAAGAACACGGCAAGAACAAGAAGACTTTATTGCTAGAAGCAATGCAATGCTGCAAGAACAACAAGTTGCAGCTGATTTACGCGAAAGAGACCGTCCAGAACCCCCAGTTTTCCAAGATCAACCTCTCCCAGAGGTTCCTAGATATACGACAGAGAGCGGAAGAAGTGGTACTCTTCCTATTGCAGATCCTGTACAAGGCAGCTTACCTACACTTGGTAGATCTTTTGCAGAAAAACAAAGAGATGCAAGAAGAGCTGAAAGGCTCAGTGCTCCTGATCCTGGTGAAGTTATAACGAAAGAGAAACTGGACGAACTTGGTGTACCTGCTAGAGCACCTATCCGTAAACGTATCGAAGGTAAATCTCTTAACGATGATTCTGATACAAAAAATGGAACTCCCCGCCAGCAGTTAGCTACGTTAGCAGGTAACAAAAAAACGTCTTTAAATGCAAAATCAAAAATAAATCAATTTTTAGGTGATTTCCCTGGCGCACAAAGGGATATATTCGAAACTAAACCCCGTGCACCCAGACCTAGAGGACCGCAAGAACCAGAACCAGAAGGACCGGAAGGGTTCGATGCTCCCGATACTGGTGATGTTGCAGCGGCAGGACGAGCACAGCCAATTACACCAGAAACATTCGCCCCCATACCCACCGTGGAGGACGAGGTTGCACCTACTGCCGCACCTGAAGTTGCGCCTGAACCTATCGTAGAGGAAGAAGTTACAGAAGAACCTGTCGATGACTATTTCCCTGCCAATACAGGTGCAGTAGATGATAGATTTTTAAATTATATGGATATTCCAATACAAAATCCGACTGCTTTGGGTAAGCACTGGAAAGAGTATACTTTAAACCGCCGTGAAAAACTTATTGAACTAGGTAAGGACAGAAATAGTAAGGAGGTCCGTGACGAACTTAAAAAGTACGTAGATGATCCCGATTACGCAACTACTCGCCAAGGGAAGCGGTCCCAGAAAAAGGTGGATACTTGGCTGAAGATGTCTGAAGTGTACCCTGACCTTCCAGATGTTGATCGTATGCGTTACTTTTTGGCCTTGATGACGTTACCACCCGGAGAACAAGTTACAGAGCCTATCGTAGAAGAACAAGTTACACCTACCCCCACACCCCCACCCGCTGCACCTGTCGTAGAGGAAGAAGTTACGGAACAACGGGTTGCACCTACAGAAGAGACTGGTACTGACCCTGTTACTCGTAAATTTTTAGATTTCCTTGGCCTCCCCACAGGTCCTATCCGTAAAAGACTTAAAGGTACAAAATATATAGATAAGGGTAGGGATTCTGCAGAGGTTCAAAAGATCCTTAGAGACTACGCAGATACGAAAGGTTTAGCACCGGAAGTAGGGGCGGCAATTAATTTATGGCTAGATACTACGCCTCCACTGGACTCTGACGTAGCGAAGAAAGCTGAAGCTGACAATAGATTTATGAGGTTGGATAAGCAATCCAAAGCACGCGCTCGTAGACGCACAACCACACCTACACCCGAAGTAAAAACTACAACTACTAAGGCTGAACCCACTACCCGACCCAGAACAGCACCTAGACAGAGGCCGTTAAGGAAAGGTGAATTAGATCCCGCGGAGGCCCGTGCAGAAGATCGTGATTACGGAATAGTTGCAGCATCAACAACCTTCCAAACAGTGGTAGTTCCAAACCAAGCCGATCTTGACGGGCCTGGAAGGGTTATATCTTTAGCTACAGAGGACATAGAAATTGCAAAGGATGACAAACAAAAAATAAAAAAATTCATCGCTAAAGAATTAACCCAAGACACGAATATAATAGCAGATGAAAAGAAAGCTCTGGCGGGTGAGGAATTAAAACATAAAGGCCGACACAAACTAAGTAAAGAAGAACTAATAGAGATGGGAGAGGCGCGTGCTGCGCAAGCCTATTTTTTAAAACACCCAGACCCCCAAACTGCTTTACTCGTTATGGCACACGATCAAGCCAGCCCTCCGTTAAATGTTGAAGGGGAACCAATCGCATACAAATCCGCTACTGAAGACACCCAGGAAACGAAAGATTATTTTAGAAATACAGGTTATCCCGCTGTCCTACATGCCGTAGCGTGGGTACAGAAAAACCTAAATTCTACGGAACAAATAGGTAGACCTGGGCGTGTTGGGAGCAGCACCATAAGTACCCAAAAGACGTTTAGTGACCTTATATTGGCTCATAATCTGCTGGAACAACGGGCAATAAATGAAGCTGCAGCCACTACTGATATAGATCACGTAGAAGTAGATCAGGAAAGAAGGGCGAGAATAGAAGCGCAGCGGCAAAAAGAGATAAACGAGGCAGAGCAAGAAAGAATAGAATGGGAACGAGCACAACTTTCTGATGAATTCAAGGCGAAACGCAACGCAGAAGTAAACAAAAAAGCTCTCTACCCCGATGCTGTGGCGGGTCTGGATACACCTGTGCATCCGAGAGTTGGTCAGTTGTTAAGAGAAGGTAACCTAAGAGAGGCATTGCGGACATTACAAACATCAGCCCGAACTGGGCGTGTGCGGCAGATTGCCGGGGTACTAGCAGAAGTTGCCGGTGACACCAAAGTCAAGGTACAGAATTATGTAACCGATGATGTAGGTAAACCTGTTGCAGGTTTCTTCGACCCCAAGACAAATACCATTATGCTCGACGCTGAAACTGGCATCAATTCGCACACTATCCTACATGAAATGACGCACGCAGCCGTCTCTCATACACTTGATAACAAGTTACACCCGCTAACCAGACAGATAAACACACTGTTTAATGATGTTAAAGGTTCGTTGGATACGGCCTATGGGGCAACAAATGTTGACGAGTTTGTGTCAGAAGCATTCAGTAATCCAGAATTCCAGCAAACACTTGCAGGCATAAACCCAAGGGGCGAACCGATCAACGCACTACAGAGGTTCTTCCACTCTGTAAGGAACTTCCTACGTAGTCTTATGGGTATGCCAACCAAGTCTCTACCTAAGCACCTAGAGTCTGCGTATGTCGCAGTAGATGGTCTAATTAACGCTATGTTAGGTACTGCCCCGAAATATAGAGGCGCGGGTGCATACTACATGGCGGGTATTTCGGGGGGCGTTTGGAACACAATTAGTAATGTAGTTACAAAGGCTAAAAGTGTTAATTCATCTGATGAGGCGAAAGGTTCCTGGGTCAACGCAGTACTAAAGAAAATGGATGACGCAAGACTGGATAATTCTGTCACAGGAAAAGCTGCAGTTTACTATGCTTTGTATAGGGCGCTACCCCTTCAGGCGGTTGTAGATTTTGCCGTAAGACGTGGGCTTGGCAAGCAAGCAATTAAATTACAGGTAAGCATAGAGAATTTCGCGGGGGCTGTTAGCAAGGCAGATGCGAAAGTAGATGGTACGGCGAAAATTTTTGCAGATTGGATAAAAGTAAATAAAAACGATGAGAAAGCATTAACCGATTTTAACGAAGTCGTATACGAAAGTACGGTAGAGCAAGTAGACCCCAGTGACCGTAATGGGGCAAAAACTTACGCAGGAAATATGGATAAGTTAAAGGCATGGAAAGGTATGCAGAAAGCGTGGGGGAGACTCGAAAAGAATGGAGGGGACAAGGTATATATGGAACTCCGTGACTCTTACGCGAGGATGTACAGGGATCTAAAAGGGGTTGTTGAACGTAATATTGATGAATTGGTTACGGACGAAGATGCTAGGGTTGAGCTGAGACGAACCGTATTCACGCAGATGTTCGAGAAGAACACTATAGCTCCTTATTTCCCGCTTACACGTAAGGGCGATTTTTGGCTACGGTACGATGCCTACGATGCTGAAACAGAGACTACAGAGCCTATATATGAAGCCTATGAACATATTTCAGATAGGGACAGACGTATAAAGGAATTGAAGAAGGATGATAGGGTAGTCGAGAATAAAGACGGAGAAAAAGCTATAAACGAGTACACAAATTTAGAACAGATATCTTTTTCTAACGCTCCCAGCGGTTCTTTCATGCAGAGGGTGTTCAAAACACTGGAGGAGAGTCAGCCTCAACTGAGAGAGGGTGCGGACGCAGTAGAGAGGGGTGCCCATGACAAAAAAGCGAAGGCGCATGAAGACACAAAAACGCAGCTTATGCGGTTGTTCATAAACACCTTACCCGAGACAGCCTTCGCCAAGTCCATGCAGAAACGTGGGGGTCCAGACAATAAAGGTTTCCGTGGGTTTGACCGAGACGCCTACGATGCTTTTATAACAAGAGCTTATAATTTGGCCCGACAGATAGAGCAGCTCCGATATGGTAATGAGATACGGAGTATAGAAGCAGAGATGCGTGAGGAATTTGAAAAAATTAAACAAAAAAGAGATGTGAATTCCCACGGGGTAAAATTGATAGTGGAGGAACTTGAAAGACGCGCTATGTTTGCTCGTAGTCCTCCAAATAACTGGGGAGACAGGATGGCTGCGAGGGCCAACCGTTTTGCATTCCTGGGTACCATTGGATTCAACTTTTCGTCTGCGATAGTCAATTCATCACAAATCCCGCTCATGATGATTCCTATTTTGAACGGCGAGTATAGCCAGGGAAAATATGGTCTTGGAGATGGCGCTGCAATTTCTGCTGTAGGGCGGTCTTCTAAATTAATTGCCAGCAGCACGCATCTACTAAGACCGGGCAAACGCTTTTCCCGTAAGATGTCCAGAATAGAAGCAGAAAAGGGTAATATAGATGTTAGGGGAACACCTTCCATAGATAACTTCTATGAATCAGATAAAGACGGTAATCTGATAATCAGAACGGATTTGAATCTTAGTAAAGAGAAAATAGCTGATCTCACCAGATTAAAAACGCTTGTAGAGATTGCTGGTAACCGGGGGATGCTGAACCGCTCCCTGTTCTATGACACGTTAAGTCTTGAGAAATCGGGGCGGCAGAGGGGGTTGTGGGACAAGGTAAACGCTGGCTCCGCATTTTTCTTCCATCTAACAGAGAGATTTAACCGCCAAGTAGCCATGATGTCCACATACGATCTTGAATTACAGCGTATGAGAGAACAGGGGCGTGATGTTAGTAGTATTGATGTGCAAACAGAAGCTGCAAATGTAGCACTGCGTCGAGCGCAAGAGATGAACGGTGGTGCTACTCTATCTACAGCATCGGGGATAGCCCAACGTGGTTGGGGACGTGTGGCTATGATGTACAAGTCATACGGCGTGCAGATGTATTACACCCTGCTCAAAACAGGTTATCAGGCGATGCCTCGAACTTCGACAGATAAATGGTTAGCTGAAGAAAGAGGTATGACACTAAAAGAATTCCAGGCCCTAGATAACACCAAGAAAGCGCAAATCAGGGAAGAGGATGCAGCACTTACACAAAAAGCGCGGGAACAGTTTATTGGGGTACTGCTTTCTTCCGCATTTCTAGCCGGGGTTCAAGGTATGCCCTTCGTCGGTGCAGTCATGATGATGGCTAATCTGTTCCGTGACGACGATGAGGATGATGCGGAAACACTACTGCGTAAACATATAGGAGAGCTTTCTTACAAGGGTCCAGTAACAGCTGTGTTGAACACGGATATATCTTCCCGTATCGGGTTATCCAATCTGTTGTACCGTGATAATCCCTACAGTAATGACGAATCACCAGCAGATAGACTTATGGCCGTAGCAGGTGGCCCCGCCTGGAGTGTAGGTGCTCAATTTATAAGGGGGGCTACAGATGTGCACCGAGGCCACATAGAGCGGGGTGTGGAAGGTATGCTACCTGCGGCGTTCCGAAATATATACAAGGGGGCACCATGGGTTGGTAGATACGCGAGGGATGAAGGAATTCTGACCAGACGTGGAGACATAATACATAGCGATCTTGGATATGGGGGCTTGGCAGCGCAGTTCATTGGTTTCCCCCCAACAGATTACACGCTAAAGCAAGAACAAGCCCAAGCCTTTAAAAGGATAGACCGTGAAGTTACTGATAAAAGTAGGCGGCTAAGGAAATTATATTATGTCGCATTACGCATGGGGGATGATCCCTCAGACGTATTAGAGGAAATATATGACTTTAATGAGAAACACCCGGAATCAGGTATAACTGTAGGTAGCCTCACAAAGTCTGTAGAAGCGCACAGGCGAACTTCTGCTCTCATGCATAACGGGGTTACTCTAAGTCCAAAACGGCGGCGTGAAATATTCGAAAGTCTTGGTGAGTATTGGGACGGTTAAGGAAAAAACCCCCCGCCGAAGCGAGGGGCTAGGTTAAGGGAGAACGACAGTACGTGGATAAACTGTCCTGAACATATTATCATGTGGTCCTCCACACACGCAACCCCAATTTCTCATCCTCTATTAATACTTTAGTCTCCACACTCCAGCCTTTTTCCGCAGTTATCCGCTTGATTTGGCTCAATGCGTCTTCAGTGTTGACGCACGGGATGAAGATAGAGGCGTTGACCACCATTTTATCCCACTTAACAACCACCCGCACCCCATCAGGGTTCAAGTCATATGTTCGTAATATCCCTTGGCCCATCAATTTTCTCTATTGAACAGTCCACGATAAGGACATCTGTCGGGGGTAGGTTCATATGCGTACCCTTAGCTAAACGTACCTTTGATTTTTTAGCCCCCAATTTACTTTTTAGTTCGTGCACAAACGCACCATAATTTATCTGCTGTTCCCCGCACCATTGCTTGAGTGGTTTGGGTATAAGATACGCACGTTTAATATCTGTCTCATACCGTGCAACCAACTTATTCCTCGCCATCATCTCTGGGATGACCACAGTATCCCCCTCATTTGGTTCCCCCATACGCCGATCATCGGTGCTTCTAATCCATAACACGTTATTCCAGTGTTCATGGAAATAGTCGTTTAATGTCACCTCTACGGAGACACTCATATCCTCTACCTGACGTTTGTTTTCTGCTAACTGCTTCAAGGCCCAACTAAACGCCTTTTTTGTGTCAAAATCTATAAGCCCCGCCCTTCTTGCCAGTACCAATCCTGTGATTGTTGCCGCTACAAGTACAGACCAGAAACGATTTTCTGCTGTTAGGTTTGCTTCCCTGTCCACTCGTTCCTGTACTTGTGCCAAGAGTTTTTTGGCATCTTCAAGATGGTTCATAAGGTATTGGATATATATTTTACCCGCGTAACCGTAGTTTTCTCCAATAGCCACAGTTAGATCGTCAGTTTCCTTTTTTGTTTCGAAGTGCATCTTATCCACACGGCATTCGAATATACGCTGCGCCTCTGCCTTGGGCATTTGCTTGAGCATACTGATCCGCTCAACGATACTGGTGTTGCCTGTCGTTACCGCCAATAGGCTCCATGCTACCCCTCGGTGCCGTTCCGTATTACTACCACTCGTCATACGTCCCCGTTGTCTGCCACTTGTTAGCTGGTAGACCATATCGCTTAATTCTATTGGTTTAGCGTTAGTCAATTCATCCATGTACAGTGGTAAGTTATGGTAGACTTCACCTCGGTTCATTCTGGTGGCGTGGGTATCCCGTTTATGGGTAATAAGATCTTCTGGGTTACCCCATACAGAAATCGCAGAAGCTAACGCGGTGGTCTTACCTACTCCCGTATCCTTGCTGTATATATGCATCCCCGCACAACTAATGGGAGAAAATTGCATCAGGGGGGAACCGAAGGAGGTGCCAATTACAAACTGATGTAGCTCGAAACCGTCCCGATTATAGAAGTTTATAGTCTTTTTCCACTCTTCCAGCGTACCTTTAGGCTCAAACGCGGGGAATAACCCTACAGTCTGGGTAGATGGGGGATTGAACTCTACCCTATCCTTGAATATTTCCTGATTGCCAAGTACGAAAGAGGTGCACTCTTCGCTAGTCCATCCGAACTGCCTGTGTGCCTCATCTGCTGTAATGTTTGCCTGTAGCTCGTTCACCCAAGTTGTTACGTAAGTCATAAGCTCATCCATCTTCGTTATTGCTACGCCCTGCATGGACATATTTTTACGGAATTCATCCCTAGAAGTAACCGCACTGAGAGGAAGAGTAAACTCCCTTACCCCATCTTTTGGCATATGGAGACGCATTACTACGGCTTCTCCCAGCTCCACATCCATCAATCGTCTAACAACGTATAAGTCGTTATGGTAGATTAGCTTTTCATCAGGGTCCCCGGACTTGGTAACATTCCTTATATATACTCCCCCACTTGCCCCTCGAAAATAGGGTCGTGGGTATGGCGGGATAACATATTTATTTATAGGCGCATCGGGTAAATCGACTGCGGGGGCCTCAACTATATTATCTTCTTCTGTAGCCTCGCGCACCCTCCTAGCTAACATTATAGGAGTTTTTATTTTACCCCAATTAGGGCACTCGGTGCATATCCCCGTTTTATATTCATCAAAAGTGACACAGTTATACGGCGATTTTATCAGGTCTATTTTCTTTTGTGTGGCTTCCCTCGTGTAGTCAGGATGTTTTTCGGATATGGTGTGCGCAGCCTTATCCACATCCACACAATATTTAGCTATGGATAACCCCGCCCTCCATAGTGGTTCGTCGCAATTTGCCTGATTTTCAGCAATCTGTCGTAGTTGTTCACACCCTGTACCATTCAAGGTTTTCTGAAGTATGTCTATAAACCTATTTTCGGTATTGGGAGGTTCTATATACTCGGTATCCGCATCGAAGCGTCTTGGAGGTTCTATGAAACCGCCGCCTAACAATTCCAAGAACCCATCAAAATCCACGGGATCAGGTGTAGCAGACCCTAGAAAATGAACTTGTTTTGGGGGGTTGTCTTTATGGTTATGTGTGGCAGGTACTCGTAAGACTCGGGCAGCATCCGCTGTAACCCCTGGATCTGCTAACAAGTTATTATCGGCGCATAATTTTTTTAGCCTGCTTGCTGCGGGTAGCCAATCATCTAATGGTATTTGCTCGGACAACACCCAATAAACATGTATACCCCTACCCGAATTTATTATTATAGGTCTAGGTAGACTTAATACCTCACAGAATTTACGCAATGCCGCAATCGCATCGTCTTGGTTGGCGTAACCCTTCCCCGCTGCAGCTTTATCAGCTCCACAATCCAAATCTAAAAATAGTGATTTTAGATACCTCGTATTTTTTACTCTGCGCCCCTTCGTCTCCCGTATACTATAGTCCCCCCGTTGAGTTAATTTTATTTTTTTATCGGGGGTGTCTTGAAATGTTGCTAACGCAAAATATGAGTTATAACCTTTAGCATCAAAATATTCTGCGGCATCTATAACGTCATCTATTGAACTGTAAAAATTTTGTACCACTGCTGGTGGTCGTAGAGCTACCATGCAATAGTAACCGTCAGACGGTAGTACCCCTCCCAAAAAAGTTTTTGTTTCCAACGGGAACGCACTCCTGCCAAGGATGAATAGGAATGCTAGTCGTGTGATGTGCGATAGTTGTTAGAGTGTAGCGACACCACCCCTAGCTCTATCCCTAACGACACTTGACACGTTAGAGACAGATGTACCGACTACACTAACTTGGAACGCGCATATAGTCAGTACGTACCCCCGAGGTCCGCTTGAGGGTATCAGTCGTCCCAGTCGTCTACAATAGAACCGAGATCATCGCTACCTTGTTCTGGTGGCGGGGCCGCTTTCTTTGCCGCCTTCTTTTTCGGTTCTTCAACAGGTGCATCCTCTGACTTTGCAAACGGGTTATCTTCTTCACCCCCATCTGCATCCGCATCAAAATCGAATCCATCCACCGCACCAAATGGTGACTCTGGTTCCCTCATGGGTTTTAGGTCGATAACTTGTACCGCCTTTAACCGGAGAGATACCCCTGTACCCATTGCACCGTGATAGGGCGTAAAAGAAACAGCAATATTAACCGTGCTGCCGGTAGTTAGTAAGAAGTCTTCTGGTAACCTCTTACTTTTGGCATCATATTGTGCCGGTGCTCGGGTAGCATCTTTACCGTATGCGCCCTTCAATTTGGCCTTGTGGGTAAAAGACTTACCATCACTATCGTCTTCCTCCTTAAAAGGCAGCTCAAATTTTTCGGGCCATTCGGCTTGACGCGTATTTTTGTACGCTTCTCGCATTTCCTTATACAGAGCCTTGGCCTGTGCTAAGTTCATACGGAATTGAAGTGCGTATTCCGCCCCATCATCAAGCGCATCGCACGGTACCGTTCGCCGTTCTGTACTATCAAACTTATAGGTTTGATTTAATTTCGGCCACAGTGCCTCGACGTTATCGATGTTGTAACTTGAATTGGCAGTTTCAGCCATGTCGTTCTCCTTAGTGATTATTGATCTTCGTCTAACAGGTTAAGATTGATAACCTGTCCCGGTTCTTCGGTTGTTACTGGCCCCCGCATAATGGGTACCACTTTATCTTCCACCTCTTCCGGTACTCCTCTGGAGGTTAGAGCTTCTGAAATCTCAGGTATGCAGTATCGGTAAGTATTTCCCACCTTGATATAGGTCTTCTGTGGGATTCGATCCTGACGCACCCAAGCACGAATTGTAGATACCGACACTGAAAAGTATTCAGCAACGTTCTCTATAGGTACATACTTAGCGTCCATCTATTTTTTCCTCACGGTGATTGAGTAGTTAGTGTCCACGTTCAGCCCCTCGGGCAGCACTTCGGGATTTTCTTCTAGGAATTGTTTCAAATTTGTCTGGTTAAGACGTTTTTCAAACAGTTCCGGCACTTCGTGTTTGAGCACGAATGCATACATTTTTTCCCAGTCTGCTGTCCAGTACCTTTGTTGAGTAGACCGAAAAAACAGACCTTCAGAAGTTCTCACACTCTCGACATTGTGATCATCGCAATAGTCAAGCAGTCCCTTCTTCACCCTGTCTAATTGACGAGTGAGTACAGCGTCTTCTTCTTTGAACTTTGCTGATAATTTCGCCCGTTCCTCACGTATTTTTATATACGTTTTTGTGAGATCCCCAGCGGATACACTCGACTTTTTAGCCATAATGTTCTCCCATTGGCTAGTTAGATTTAGAATTTAGTGATCATTCATGCATTAGTCAAGTAGCTCTTCGTATAATTCTATCATTTTTGTGTGAACGTCTATTCTGTTATCTAATAGTGCGTAAACACGTTTCTCTACGGGGGACCCATGCAGCTGCACAACCGTACACTTATGTTTCTGCCCTGACCTATGCACCCGTGCATTTGCTTGTGCGTATGTCTCCAACGAACTCGTTGGCCCCCACCAGACCACGGTGTTTGCGGCTGTTAACGTGACACCATGTGCTGCTGCTTGCGGTTGGATAACTAGCACTCTCGGATCAGAGGTTTGCTGGAACGTCTTGAATATCTGGGTTCGTTGGGAAGCAGATACATCGCCCTGAATAACCTCTGTGGTTATACCATCTTTACGCAGTTTTTCTGTGAGAATGGTAATCGCGTGTCTAAATGGGACGAAAATCAGTACTTTTTGACTGGATTCATCAATTACCTCCCGTAACACTTTGTAACGATGTTTGATGTCAAACTCTAAAACATCCTTGTCGTCCGTGTATATTGCTCCCGCAGAAATTTGTAGGAGTTTGTTCATAGCCACAGCAGCATTTACCGCTGTTATCTGCTCCCCCGTAATATCCATGACCAACTTCTTCCTTAACTCGTTATAATATTTCTTCTGTTGTCTGGTCAGGGGGACTTCACGTTTAACGTAAACCATATCAGGAAGATCAAGACAGTCAGCTTTGGTGAACCGTATTGCTGGTTGCAACACTCGGAACACCGTATCTGTTGCAGTATCCTTTGCTATCCATTTAAAGTTCGTTATTTTCAACATAACCTGATCACGGAACGAGCCAAAGAAACGCGGTACACTGGTTGGATTGATCAACTTGGCTAGCCCGTAAGCATCCAATGGACTCTGTGCGGCTGGAGTGCCCGTCAACATCCAAAGCCATTGATCTGGTCTTAACAACTTATTCAGTGTTTTCCATCTGGTGGTCTGCGCATTTTTGTAATGGGTGGCCTCATCTACAATAATAAGATCAAACCCGCCCTTGGCTATCTCATCAGCTATAATGGCTACGCCGTCATAGTTTATAATCACATACTCTGCGCCCTGTGCGATAATTTCCTTGCGTTGTTTTGAGCTACCATAGGCCACATCCACGCTTCTGTGGGGTGCAAACGTAAACAAGTCATCACGCCATGCGCTGTCCATGATCGAGAGCGGGCAGATAACTAGCACACGATTGATGATATTGCGGGCTAATAGAAAATCCGACGCCCAGATTGCGCTGGCGGTCTTGCCCGTTCCTTGCTCATTGAAGCAGAATGCTTTGCGATTCAATGTGAGAAATGCAGAAGTTGTTTTCTGATGTGCGAAAGGCGTATGCCTACCCGTCCATGTGTATTGTTTTTGGATGGGGGAGGGAGCATTTATATTTAGGTTGTTCAATACTCGGGCTTCATCCACGCCCCACTTAACCAGTACCTTGTTATCAGATAGTTCCTTACTCTTGGGTATGGCCGCGGTTACTTGCTGTGGGTTTCTTAGCTTCAATAACAATGCCTTACCATCTTTAATTATCTCCACGTAGTTCTCCTTGCTCAACTTCTTCCCCGTTTATCGGGGGTTCTATGGATACATTGCCCTCATTATCAACTACCAGTAAGTGGACTTTCATTAATTTTTGCAACTCTGTAAGCACTCTAAACGAACTAACATCCCGCCTTCGTCCCCTGTAGGAGACATATTTCACATCAAAAAGGATTACCTTGCCAGCTTTGTTAACAGCTACCAGATCGAAGGGACCATCATGAGCAATATTACGTGATACCCAGTATCCCCGCTCTATAAGCCACTGTGCGGCATATGCTTCTGTCCACGCACCGCGCTCCCGCTTCCCTAAAATTTCAGATTCTGGCATGTTACGATAGGCGTCAATATTTAGACGTACCACCTACCCGGCAAAACCAAGCAGGAGACTTTCAATGATGCATCTTTCCCATTGATTAGCTATCCCACCGTTTATTATCACTATGGGTTCAATGCCTATTTCAGCAGCAGCTGCACTAGCAGCAATAAAACCTTCTTCCCCGCCCTCAAAATCTCCCAGATAATGCATGACACCATCATCAGAGTGTATGGCGAAGTATTTATCCCCCAAAGCATCTTCTAAGGTTTCGGGGGCCTCTTTTTTTGTGAAATCGGCGTAAATTATATTATCATTACTCATAAGGCTGCGGACCTCCTCTTTTTACCATTTCGACTACGATTTTTACTGCGACTTTCCAGCCGCGTACCATCCTTGTTTGACCCACCTTTGGCTAAAGCCTTTCTGTGGCCTATATCTTTACCTTTACGACTAATACCCTTTTTATCATACCTGCGTCTGGCTCGTTGACGCTCCATACGCGCCCTGTGCCGCGTAGATTTCTTTGTGCCCCCTTCCTTCTCAATCTGCGCTTTTTGCAGCTGATATTCTCTTTTATAGGGTCTTGGACTTTTGGTGTAAGCCATCAGTTACTCCCGTTGTGCACACATTCCAACACTACGCAGTGCCGTTTGCACAACCCACTAGGATGGGCGTTCCATATGTTGTTAGCATGGGCCGTCTCCATACGCTTAAAATTACCCAACCATTTATCCCATAAAACTGGCATCATGTCTCTACTGTAGGTATCCTTGATAAGATCCCTGGAAACCACAAACAACAGCCCCGCCCTAATAGTGTCTACACTAGGAAAATGCGCGAATACTGCCAAAGCCATCAATTCTAACTGCCCTTTGTCTGCATATCTTGCGTTTTTACCAGTTTTATAATCGACTACCCAGGCAATATCCTCATCCAGAATAACCAAATCTGCAATACCGCGCCACCAAACATTCTTATCAGAGAAGTCACACGGGTCTAACGCCTGAGTCAGTCCCATCTTAACTTCACATAACTTCTTACCACGCTTGGCTCTTAGCGCATCAAGTGCACCCTGAGCATAGCTGAACTTAGCAGGTAGTGACTTGTTATCACGTATGTACTCTTCAGCAACCAGGTGGAACGCTGTTCCGTAAAGCATCGCATTCGTGGTCGGTTCGGAGTAGTCCTTGGCAATCTTCAGATGATAGAATTGCTTCGGGCATTGCTCGAATGCCTTGATCCTACTGAATGACCACGGTTTGATGCTCATGGTGTTAATACTTCGTCGCTCCCGTACTTTGCATACTCCGTGCCAAATATAGCATTAAGGCCAGGGAGGAGTTCTTTAAGTAAATCCTCCCGAAGCAATCTCCCTGTCGGTTCGTGGGCAACTATTTTATATATCCGTGAGGGGTGTAAATTATACTTACACGCTAAAGAAAGAACACATTTCCGTCTACTAGCCCTATCCACAATCTCCGCTTCGTACCAAAACTCCCGCCTTATCTTCTCGTTCCTATCTGGGTGATGTTCACGAAACTCTTGATACCGTGCCTTTGTCATCCACATTCTCCATAAGATTTTCCGGTACCGGATTCGCAGTTGATAGGTAGACCCTTGGCCCAATCGGGCTTCCACCGCATACACTGTTCGATGAATACCTGTGCCTCGTCCACTTCTTCGTCCTTGACACAACATAATACAGAGTCATGAACTGTGAGGGCAACACGGTACTTCTTGGCAATCTTTAGCATTTGCTCCCCGATGATGCAACGCGCCACGGCCTGACAGACATTCTCTATGACCTTCCCCCCATAAATACTGGCACGTCCCTTCCTTGTTTTGTAGGTGAACGTAACGTTTTCATCCACTTGTTCGAATTGCAGATCGTCATAACGCAACAGTAACCCAGAGGGTAACCGTATCGCAGTTTCCTCTGGTACGATCTCAAGAACACCCTCCACCCCCAATTCGGTTTTTTCATTTTTGGTTAGCCCCACGAGAGTACGGTGAGCATCACGCCATAACTTGTTTATCTCCCAGTTGGTATCACGGTAGATCTTGATGACCCTCCGTGCTTCTCCGATGTCCATATCAAAACCGAAATTTTTTAATTGGGCCGCAAACTTTGGCGCACCCATGCCATACCCAGCACCGAGAATTGTGGTCTTGCCGACAAACCGTTGCTCTTTAGTAATTTTTTCTTCGGAGACTCCGTAGATGTGGGAAGCCATCTGTGTGTAAACATCTTCTCCCTTGGCAAATGCTTTGGTTAGTTCTTTTTGTTCAGCAAGCCATGCAAGTACCCGTGCCTCAATCTGTGCCGAGTCAGCGTCTATCAGAGTGTGCCCGGCGGGGGCTAAGATACTGTTCTTTAACTTCTTACCATCAGCCCCACGGTTAGGCAGGTTTTGCAGGTTGATCTTGTCATCCCCACCCCATCGCCCAGTGTGTGCGGCATAGTATCTAACAGGCACGGGCAACAGACCACGCTTGGATATGTCGATAAATCTTTGCGTCCGCGTTTCCTCCAAGGTGGATTTTGTACCCAGCCGTGCCGTGACGAGTGCTTGTACTTGTTCGTCATCGTGTTCTGCCAACGCCAGGAATTTCTCATCGGTCTTGGCAAAAGCGAATGTCTCCTTACCTGTCGTAAGACTTATTTTTGTTGGGGGTTTAACACCAAGAGACTTTAGCATCTCCGCAAATTTCGGATTGCTCATCAAATCTTCTTTGGTAACTCCGGCAGCCTTCAGTAGTGTATCTTTACGATAACGTGTTTCCACAAGATGTTGTTTCAGTAGATCGGGATCTAAATCCAAAACAGGCTGGATAAACATCCGTAACGTCAGGTCGATCAACTTCAATTCTGAACGGGGGAATTTTCCGTTATTCGCCATTTCCATGAACAGCCGAAAAGTTAGGTCTACATCGTTTATGCAGTAGTCACCGTAATTAGATATTTCTTCGTAGGTGAAATCCGCTCTGTGCTTCCCCAATGCGTGTATTACTTCCGTGCCTTTGACGCCAACCCCGTATTTTTCACTGACGGCTTGGAGACTTGCGCTAACTTCAACCCCATGGACAGCACGGGCAATGCACATAGTGTCAGCATAGACGCGAGGATGAATGTCATAGTGCCAAGCAAGAATAGCGCCGTCAAACATGGTATTATGGCAAAGCAGCATAGAGTTTTCCCAAGGAAACTGACGCAGGTATTCAGAAAGTTGTTCATGTTTACCACTGGCCCACTCCGTTTCCTTATGGTTAACTTTAATACCAACGCCAATCACTTCAAATCTAGGGTCGCGTATATATTCTTCTGTCGTTATCTTCTTTAGAGAAAAATCCTTATCGTAGTACGTCTCAAAATCCAGTGTGATTACATCCATTATTGATCCCCTTACTGGCCGCGAAACCGAAATTCGAAGGCAAGTGATAAGTAGTTAACACCATCATCACCATGATCTATTTTTTCAGGTGACTGGTTCGAACGGCATATTTTCATACAGGCCAGTATAAAACAAACGTGAGATGGTTTGATTGTGAACCCGAGCAGGGCCGTTGCCATCGCTGCCGTTCGAATTATGTTTTCTTCTGGTACCCCATATTGTTTTCCCCGTTCTTCAAGCAGAGAAGAGCAACGCTTATATCTCTCCTGTACCGAATTTGTAATACTGTCGGTCACAGGTCACACCTTCCTAGGTTGTGTTTCATCCAGTGGTAGTTCCAGTTGATCGGGGTCTTTTGCTGCTTTCAAGGAAGCTGAAAGGGTGTCAGTAAAAAATTGACGGGCAGCAGCTATCTGACTGATATGGAATTGTGCTTCCGCATGTTTCATATTCAAATCACGAATTTGTTTAACTGCGTACTGTGCCGCAGGTTCCATCTCTTCGAAATCGTAGTTCACGCCGTCAATGTTTATGATGTCTTGTCCGTTTCGCACAATGCTTCTCCAAGGTTAAGTTGTTAATATCGCCCCCCTGCCCGACCTTCTAGGATAATACCCAAAATCCATAGGTCGAACACAGGGGGGCTAGGTTTAACGTGTCTCCACGATGAGGTCACAGTTTCCAGAGAAAGGGAGCAAAACTGGAAGTCGCCCTCATTGCGGCGGATGATTACGCCTCTCGCCGCTTAGCGCCAAACTGGATACGCATGAGGCATGTTCGAACCTCATCGACGTTGGTCTCATTAACTATCAAAGCGAGACCGCCCTGTTTGGAAATATCGTCTAAATTTTTCTGTTGGAGCGGGGTAGGCTTATTTTTCCCCGCCTTGCATTCTATTCCGAAAAACATCCCACGATAACAGCCTACTATGTCTGGCACACCGCTCCTCCCATACCCGCCCGTGAGCGGATAAAAGTAGTATGCCTCAAACTCCTTCAGAACTGCGACTACTTTTTTCTTGACCTTGGCTTCCGGTGTCATCGCCATTTTTATTCTCCCCTTGCTGTACTAAATTACGAAACAAATAATCTTTTTGTTTAATTGATATCCAAAGTCCTTCTGGTTCGCAACCTTTACGCTTCCAATATATCTGGCTTAACATACTCCCATTAAGTTTTTTGAAGATATCATGTGCAATTTTATTGGTTGGGTTCGTTTGTTCCAATCCCTCAACAAAACGATCAAGAAATTTCATAGGGTCTTTCATCGGATAAAGGAGGGGCTTCCCGTTTTTCAGTTTACCCACCCTCAACCACATACCATACTCAGACACGAATAGTTTTAACTGCCTTAGCCTAGTTTTCTGGCTTGGCTTTTTGCGCTTAGCTTTATCAAATCCCCTGATGTGACCCATATCAAAGATTTGTTGCCCTGCACCCATGCCGGGATTTGAATATTTACCCATTTGCCCCCCTGTAAAAACTGGCTTCAATGGGAGGCAGTTTGACCCACCCCCCATTTTGTTAGTGTTACACTAACATCTTACGTTGATAGCTTACGCATCTTCAGAAACCCATACGGGTCTGCGTCAGCTTTACCCGTACCGCCGCAAGTTGTGCATTTTCGTGTACCTGTTGGCGGTAATCTAGTTTTACCTGCGAAGTGACGCCTCGAACCCAGAAGAACCTGCTCCTCGCCCGTACCCTCACAAGTTTTACAGTACTTAGCATCCACGATTAATCTCCCGTATAATGAACCCAGTAAATATTCTCCTCCATGCGTCTACCGACACCCGCTACCCCGTGCGATGGAGGAGCAGGGCTGGTCATCATCAAGAGCGCCAGCTTTCTCTGAACCCATTCCGGTAGAGCATCCACCGAAACATAAGTATCCTCCAATGCCGTGTCAAGACGGTTTATGCCTATACATGAAATTTCGACAGCATTTGTTTCGGGATCTACACAAACACGATATATGTTGTCATCATGTGGTGAATTGTCCCCGCTGTCGTCACCGTACGACATAGAACATGCTTTCATTCACGCGGTAGCCAACGCCACTCACGTAGGAATTATCAGGCATTAGGCATAATGCCGCAACCTTGCCCATGATGTCCTCTGGTAGATCATCCGTGTAACGAGTGATCTCCTGTTGCACCTTGCAGTTATAACTATTCACTGCATCGACAGGCACGACATCGAATGATTGTTTCCCGAGTTTCTCGTACCCCCGAACGAAGTGCATGTTAACTTGTCCGTTATGGGCGTCGAATTCCTTCATACTTTCAAACATGGTGCGCAGCTTGGCGCTGTACCCCACATCAACGAATTCGTAACCTGTATCGAGCAGATGTCTTAACTCGTTTAGGAGAGTGCCCCGCTCTTCATCTCGATCAGCATTAGGTAAGCCAATGTTCTGGGCATCCTCTCTGGCCTTTCTGGACAGATCGCTCAATGCCTCATTTATTCCACTGCGAACATTTGCTGTGTCAACTTCAGCCATCTCTATCGGTGAGTAGTTTGACAGGAACTTCTTAGCATTACGTGTTGCTATTTCCAGATTCTTGGACATCCTCATGTGGCGCTGATCGGAATAGTCACCATATCTCACGTTCTCGATTTTACGGGAAAACACGGCGAACTTATCAGCAGCCATCCTATTAGAACCAGCGAAAACTTGGTTAGTGCGGTAGTCTCCGTAACCTATATAGCCCATCGGGTACGGTTCATCTGGCATGTAGACCCATCGCTCGTATGCGTACCTGTAGGCAAACTGCACACCTCGGATTGCCTTGCTGATCTCATCCATGAAATCAAAGAGGTGATCCTCTCTGGTAAGATGTTCTGGGGTGTTTGTTTTTTCGCTATAGTTGCGACTAGTCTTTATCAATACCCCATCGCTAGCGTAATTATCTCTTACCCCATTCTGACGAGGGTTTTTCCCTCCCGCCCTTTCAAGCACCTCGGCTACTAGTTTATGTGTGAATGACATCTTATTATCCCTTCTACGCGGCCAGCTTGAGGAAGCCGCACTGTTTGTTGATCCAGCGATTATATTGTGTACGCACTGTTTTAATATCGTCTTGTGACTTAACGTGTTGAATTATACGGTAGTTTTCCACGAAGTCAAGTGCCATGTGTAAACGTAGCGGATGGTCTGGTTCTGTGACTACCTCTAACATAATCCCTGGTGGTACCAATACGGAACTATTTCGATATATTCTTCTTTTGGCCTTTTGCCGCCGACGTCCTTGAGCGTAGTCGTAAACTTCTTTACGCATGGTGTTGCAGTACTCCCAATCATCTATGCGTAACAGCGGGGCTATCGCGTTGATCCATTCAAGGTACTCTGCGATTGGCTCCTTGTATTTGGCCTTCAGTTTCCTATCCACTATATGGCGCGGTGGTTTGGGGACGGTGTGCAACTCACCGGAGAACTTGAATTCGTGAACACCTGTTCTGGTAAAGGTGAGGAACGCACCATCCTCTGTCGGACTGTAGTATTCCACTGCTCTCACTGCCCCTGGAGTATTTTGGTTCACCCAATAATCCCACATACGTTTTGGTACGTACCTCGTCTTGGGTAGGTAGTAGAAATCTCTTCCAGAGGAATGACCAACAGAAACAAAGTGCTTGCCGTTTTTGATATGGAACTCCAACCCTCTCGGTAGCGCCTCCTCAAGAAAACGATAGTGTGAGGTGTGTGCATGGTCACCTGTACCGTTGCGGATTTTGATTGTCTCCACACCTTGTGCATCCCGTTGCCAGCAAATTGCTGCAAGAGCTACCTGTTCCTCAACAGATATAATAGTGCCAAAACCTCTCCACGAGAACACGTCATCCTCATAGCCGTACCCAGACAGCACTATGTAGCAATCATCTGATATCTTCTTAACACGTTCCCACTTTCTCCTACGCTCGCCGACGGGCCTAACGTCTTGAGAGACCGTATGGTTCTTACTCACCAGCGGCTTGGTCTTGTTGTACTTGTCCTCGACAGCGGCGAACGAATTCAAAGTGTGGCTGTGTGATATTGACC
>Ga0208030_1000550_pt1 | contig 25460 bp, 34 predicted proteins | sample MalvirDeepMed_M9_FD_184246 | JGI IMG/M metagenome (GOLD analysis project Ga0208030, IMG submission 184246) | Marine viral communities from the Global Malaspina Expedition - Malaspina viral metaG DeepMed_M9 (SPAdes) (version 2) | ecosystem: Environmental > Aquatic > Marine > Oceanic | place...
ATGGGTCGAGTCCAACCCCGAGGCCGCACAAGCCGTCGCCGCACATTACGCAGAGCACGAAGCCCAGGTGATGCAGAAGATGCAAGGCCAGATGGTCGATCTGAACGCTGGGCCACAAGGACCACAGGGAGGCGGTATTGCTGCGGGCGGTCAAGGCGGGGCACCGGGTTCTCCCGGGACTCCCACCCCGGGGGCATCTCCGTCCCCGTTTGGCGCGCCCACAGGACCGTCGCTATGACGATGCGGCCTAGGATCATCGCAGCCCAGCGTTACGGGCGATCTTGGGTCGGGTGGGAACTTGCCGTCGTGTTGACGGGAAGTAGACAGCCACACGCGGAAGGCAACCGCGTCAACAAGCCGTGGCGGGAGGAAAGGTCAAGATGACCACTGACGAGTCGCAGCCCAGCGTTACGGGCGAGCAACCGGCCTCCGAGCCGGCGACCGTGATCGAGCCGGTGGACACGGGTTCGGGAAACTCCGCCAACGAGCGGATCCAAGAACTCGTGAACCAGCGGCGGGGCGTGCAGGAGGAGTTGGCGGCGGAAAGGGCAGCGAGGTCCGAGGATGCGAGGCGTTACGACGACCTTCGCAACTTGATCGACTCTCGCATCCCAGACCCAAGGGCGGCGGCACCGGAAGAGGAAGAGTGGGTCGATCCCGGCGAGAAGGCGTTGAGGCGCATCGAGGCGATGGAAATGTCGCAGCGGGAGCGTGAGGATCGCCAAGCGGTGTTCATGGCAATCCAACGGGAGGTGGGCAAGCGAGACTTCGCCGACCCCCAGGATGTCATGAACGAACTAGCCCGCGACTACTACGCGGACTCCCACCTTGGGCGCAGATTCGATCCCGCAGCAGCGGCTTCGGAGAAGTTCAAGAAGGAGTCCGATAGGGCACAGGCGTGGGCAAAGACGAAGGTGGAACAGGCAGATGCCACCGCCTCCGTCGTTACTGAAGCGTCCCCTGCAAGCACGACCAACGACCTCGGGGCGGCACCGCCGTGGGGTACGAGGGAGCGCGAGGAGTGGGACAAGAAGCTAGAAAACTCGATCTTCGCACAGTTCCGAGCCGGGACGCTCTAGGGCCCCGGTAACCGTGCTGGCGATGGGAAAAGGATAATCGAAAGATGGCACAGACACACCTCGCAGCCCAGGCTCTGCTCAAGCGGAAGTACGGTCCCGGGATCCACGACCAGTTGTCGAACGAGGCAATCCCGTTCGGCATGTTCAAGAAAGTCGGCAAGGAACGGTGGGGAGGCTCGGCCTTCTTCCACTCGCTCCGCACCGGCCGCAACCGCAACATGCGCCCTGGCGGCGAGCAGACGGCTCTCCCGGCTTCCGGCCGGCAGACCTACGCGAACTCCCAGGTGGCGTGTCGCATCTACCACGGCACGGGTGGCTTCACGGCCTTCGGCGCCGCGGCGACCGAGATGTCCGACGCTGCGTTCGGCGAGATGGTCAAGACCGAGGTCGACGGCCTGATCTCCGACAGCCGCAAGGATCTCAACATCGACACCTACGGGACTCCGCTGGGTGTCCTGGGCCGGATCGCTGCGGGCGGGATCGCGGGAGCTGTGGCGACGCTGGAGCAGTTGGACAACGTCGTCGCTTGGCGCACGTTCGGCAACCGCTACTTCTCCCCGAACCAGAATGTCGACATCGTGGACGAACTCACCGGCCTTGTGAACGACACCGACACGGTCCTTTCCGTTTCGGCCGTCAACCGCACCGACATCACGCAGGGCAACGCCATCGCGGGCGCTGCTGCTGCCGGTGACCTCTACGTCCGAACCGGAACGCAGGGGGCGCAAGGCGTGGCGGCTGCGCCTGCCTTCCGGGCGCTCGACGGCCTGGAGTTCATGATCGACGACGACACGACCACGGCTGCCGCCGGCAACGCCATGGGACTCGACCTGTCGGTTCTCCACGCCATCAACCGCACGACGGCGGGCAACGAGTATTTCCGCGGGAACGTCCTCAACCTCGCCGGCGCCGCGCTGACCGAGACGGACATCCAGAACCTCGTGTACCGGATCGAGGAGAGGTCGGGCCTGTACCCGGATGTCTTCCTCACCCACCGTTCGGTGCAGTTCGCCATCCAGCAGTTGATGGTCGGCGACAGGAGGTTCGTCCCGCAGGAGTTCCCGGGCGGCTTCAAGGCCGAGTCCCTCGTGTACAACGCCGGGGACCGGGACATCCCCATCGTGGTCTCCCGCGAATGCCCCTACCGGCGGCTCTACGCGCTCAACCTCGACGCCATCCACTGCTACATGCTCCGCGATGTCGAATTGATCGAGGAGGATGGGTCGGTGCTCCGGCAGGACGCCACGGGCGGCGACGAGTGGGACTTCTCGTGGCGCGCGTTCTTCAACATCGGGACCACGCAGCCGAATGCGTTGGGCAAGATGGTCCGCATCGGCGGCGCCGACGAGGCGTTCGGCATCGGTGCGGCTAGGGTCTACGACTTCTAGGGACTGCCCCTGGACGTTCGTTTTTCCCCCGGGAGGTCGTTGCGGCCTTCCGGGGGATCCAAGGAGAGTCGACCATGGCCCGTGGCGTAGGCGTTGGGAACTCCAACAACATCCGTGGCATGCCGGCAGATGCCGGTAGCTGGGACACTGGGTTGGTGGATCGCCCTGCCCTCAAGGGCACAGAGGAGAAGGAGACGGGCGGGTCGACCATCGCCCGGAATCCAGACCCTACGGTGGCTCGCCAAGTTCGTGAGATCGACCCGAGGCTCGGCCTGGAGTGGCGCCCCAAGGGCCAGTGGTGGACGAACCCGATGTTCGGCGACCCGAAGAAGGGCAGACCGCCCGGGGCATCGCTGGGGTCTTGGCGCCTCACCCTGGACGGGAAGTCCGGCAAGACGATGGGCCTGATGCTGCTGCCTCCGTGGTGGGCAACGAGCGCGTCGCAGGGGCAGTTGGAGGCGTATCTACAACTGCACTGGAAGCCTCGCCTCCAGCACTACGGCCGGTATGTGGCGGGCCTAGAGACTCGTCAGGAGACGCTGTTGAACATCCAACGGTCGAAGCAGTTCGCTGCGACGGACCACGGGCAGTTGCAGTGGGCCATGAGGAAGGACGAGGCGGGTCGCCGGAACGACGGCTTCTCGTACAAGGGGCACTACTAGATGGCGACGTTGCAGCAGTTGCGTGTCCGAGCTTCGACGCTGCTGGATCAGCCGTTGGTTGGCGCGGACGTGCCTGCTGCTGGCGTCTTCTGGACGCAATCCAACCTCAATGACTTCATCAACGAGGGCTACCTCCAAGTCTACGCGGAGATCGCGGAGATCGAGGGCCCCACGCTCGCCGCCGAGGTGACCGGCACCTACGCATCCGGGTCAAGGTCGCTGGCGATCAACAACGCTGCGTTCTTCAACCTCGCCCCAGACCCGCTGAAAATCCTCGGCATGCACGACATCACGGGCGACGCAGCGGGTGTGGGCAGCAAGATCCCCTACGTCCCGTACAACCAGTTCGATGCGTTGCGAAGCACCTCGGCCTCGGGCACGGCGCTGACGACAGGGGGTGGGGCATGGACGTGGTGGGGCACCAACCCGATGAACATCTCCTTGTTCCCGCGTCCCGGAGGCGCCCGGACGTTGCGGATGCGCTACATTCCAGCGGAGCCAACGGCGTTGGTAGACCCGAACGCCCCCGTGGGCATCCCGGTGGCGCACCACTACATCCTGTCGTATTACGCAGCGATGCGGGCTATGCAGAAAGAGGAGAACAACTCGTATGCGATGCTCCGAGACACCTACTTGGAGCACCTGACAAGACTGAAGAACTCGGTCGAGGAACGTCAGTCGGCAGAGAGCCGGCACGTTTTCGTCTCGGGCGGGACCGAATACGGCGAACGCTGGTAACCATGAGTGGGAGAAGAAAGTGGGACTGATCAACCTGGGAATCGAGAGCGAGAGTCGCTGGCAGAAGATGAGCGACCAGTTGGAGACGAACTTCGGGAAGGCGGCTGGCGTGGGGCCGTTTCCGTACATGAAGATCGTGAAGGGCCACAGCCAGAAGCAGGAAGAGGCGATTGCCGCCTACTGCAAGGAAATGGGCATCCCGATCCGAATCTTCGACGAGAGCGACCCGGACCTTGTTGAGTCGTATCTCAAGTCGCAGGGCATCGACGAGAACACGAAGATGACCGTGAAGGAGTGGGCCCGGATGAAGACGGACGCCTTCACGCCTGACATCCGCGGCGTGGCCGACGACCAGAACTTCGACAAGGCGAAGTCTTCTGGCGCGAAGGTGAATCTGCGGGGCGGCAAGCGCCAGAAGCGCGTTGCGACGGAGGACCGTGCCGCCTATGTGCAGGGCAAGCTCGACGAGGGCCGCAGCGAGGCGCAGGCGAACCACTACGCGAACCGCAAGTTCGGGAAGTCCGAGGACTAGGTGGCTCGGCGCCGCACCATCCGGGTTCCTGACGTGACGGGGGGCCTCACCGACTTCCCCGAACTGGCGGCGCCCGGGAACGCGGACTTGGCGGTGAACGTCGAGTACCGCAACGGTGGAGTCTCGACGCGGCAGGGCACGCTACGTCAGACCACCTTGGTGAACCAAGCTCACCTGTTCAAGGGGTTTTGGCACTACCGGACGACCCGAGGCGCATCCTACTACTTGATGGCGTATGTGATCGCCGACGGCGGGGCGAATGACCTAGAGGGCAGACTCTTGGTGCTGGCAACCAACGGCAATATCGTCCAGCAGTTGACGTTTGTGGACACGGTTTTCAATTCGGTGACATTCCCGCACGACCTCGTTCGGTGGGGCGGCGTGTCGTGGCAGGACACCGGGGATGAGGAGGTTGAGTTCCTGATCGGGACGAGCACGCCTTCCCCGGGCGCCGGGGGTTCCGCAACGGCACTGTGGAGGGTCGAACCCGCCGGCGGCGGTCCCTTCCAGATGTTTTCTGTAATTCCTGTCGACCGAACCGCCGCACCGTTTTGGGGCGCCGTCAACACGGACATCACGAAGTCCGACGACCTTGGCCCCTATCTCCCGGGAGTATCGCAGATCGGTGGCCCTGCGCTTTCGGTCTACAACAACCGTCTCGTCACCTCGATGAGCGACTTCTCGGAGGACTGGAACAACCGCTTCTCGGTGCGCGTGTCGAACCTGGGCGACAAGAATGGTTGGCCTCAACCGGGCTACGTCCTGTACGGGGCCCGCGATCCCCTAGAGGTCACGGCGATTGCAGACTGGGAAGGGCGGATGCTGGTCTGGACCCGCTCGTCGATGTGGACGACCCAGTACGAGTCTCCAAAAAACCACGCCACGACCAAGGTGTTCAACGATACGGGGTGCATCGCTAGGGATACGGTGAAGCAGATCACGAAGGCCGGGAGGTCATGGGTGGTTTGGCTTGCCGAGGATGGTCTGTACGCCTGGGCGGGGGGCAGCGAGCCGAAGTACGTCAGCAAGAACGTGGAGAAGCGCATCAGGTCTGCCTTGGCCGGCGGGCTCGGAGAGTGGTCGCACTCCTTCCACGATTCTGAAAACAACCAGTACCTTCTCTACCTGGAGGGAACCCAAGACGTTCTCGTTTGGGATTACGAGTACGATGCGTGGTCGACCTGGGAGTTCCGAGACTCTGGGACAGTCGTCAAACCCCTTGGGTGGGCACGAGAGACGAGCCACTCTTCGCCGCCGGCCATGGTGGCGCTGGTGGACTCGGCCACACCGCAGATTCGCATTGAGTTCATACACCTCCGCACAAACGGGTACACCGACAACTTCGCAGGGACGGATCGCGACTACACGAGCAGTTGGCGCTCCTCCCCGATCCCGTTTGGGAGGAACGAGGTGGCCCGGGTGCGCTACATCCGCCCGACGGTGTCGATGCAGGAAGACAACAACACCCGGGCGATCTACTGGCAGCGAGACAACGAAAGCCGAGCTACGAGCAACGCCCTCGGCCAGAACACCACCATCCCGGGGTTCCCTGTGCTGCCCTCTGGGGGCGCCGCCACCTTCGGGAACATCACGTTCAACCAGGAGCAGTTCGGGGCGCAGAAAGAGTTCTACCCGAGGGCTGACTGCTTCGGTGGCCCGACAAAGACGATCCAGGTGGGCATCGAGGAGGTCACGAGGAACCAGCCGTTTCACCTCTTGGCCTTGGAGTTGGACATCGTGTCGCGCGGGGTGCGTCGATGACCTACCGCCCCACAGGACCGCAGTTCGGTGCGGTAACGGCGCCGTCCCCCGAGAACTTCCAGCGTCAGGTCCAGCAGTTTGCTGGGGATGTGGCGAGGGAGTCGATAACCCGGCGGTTTTTCTTTGGCGAGGGGCAGACGGGCACCTACGGTCGCCGAGACTCGTTCCTGATCCAAGTGGACGACATTGGCTTGGCGTTCTACTGCAAGACGGTGACGACAGCGGGTCCGGCATGGCGGAAGATCGCCGACTTGGACTGCGACGGGAACTTCAGAACGAGGGGAGCGCACACGCCAGCGGTGGCGTTCCCTGCATCAGAGGACTTGTAAGATGGCGCTAATCGTGTGGACGGACGCCGCCCCGGTGGACAACGTGACGACGCTGACGGCGGCTCGCTGGGAGCAGTTGAAGACCAACATCACCGCCCAGGTGAACGGTGCTCTCGACGACGCGAACCTCGGCACGATCACGGTGGCTTCGCTCGGACAGCCGAACGCGTACTACACGATGGAGATCCCGCTGCTTTACGAGACGGCTGGAACCCTTGCCGGCGTTTCGGCCGGACTCGGGGTTATCCACAACAGGACCGTCGACTTCCCGTTCGGCGTACAGGTCGCCTCTACGCTGATAGCAGTGGAGACAACGTGCATCGCTGCGGTCGATACCGGGGGTGGAACGAACGACGCCCGGGTCCGCAACGTGACGACGGGTTCCGACGTTTCGGGCACGACGACGGTTTTCAACAACGCTGCATCCAACGCAACCGCCGGCCTTTCGGTTTCGCTGTCGACCAGCGTCAACTACGCGGTTCGCGTCACCACGGCCACCACGTCTGGTGACGGTGTGGCCGGCGGCATCGTGCGGCTGCACCTCAAAGCCGTCCACCAGGGATAGGAGACGACGATGGCCAAGGAGCACGACGAAGCGAGCAGGGGCGCACGCCAGCTAGGCTGGAAGCAACCGCCACCTCGCTCGTGGTGGGAGAAGGCAGGAGACACCCTCGGGAGCGTGGGGGACTGGATGTTCGGCGAAGACCCCCAGCCGAAGTTCGACGCGTTGCGTGATAAATTGCCCCAGCCGGTCGAGAAATCCGACTACCTAAAGCAGTTTCAAGAGGGGTTCTCAAAGTATTCGGCCACGCCGCCGTGGGAGATGGACCCGACGCAGACGGCGATGTACAAGGCGTCGATGCTGGACATCGGGGAGAAGGCGCAGGCCCGAGCGCAGGGGCAGATGCGGCGCGCTGCGGCCCGTGGCGGCGGTTCGCTGCAGACGGGTGCCGCAACCGCGATGGGAAACGAGCAAGCACGACGCCTCGATGCGGCCCAGACCCGTGCGGCCGCCGCATCCGCACAGAACCTTGCCAGCCAGCACGCGAGCTATCTCAACAGCCTCGCGCAGGGCATGAACTTTGAGGGCGGGTTGATGGATATTGAGTTCCTGCAGGCATACAGGGCGTACCTCCTCGACCAGGATCTCACGTTTGCGGAGATCGAGGCCGAGGTGCAACGGGTGACGGAAGGCTGGAAGCGAGCGAAGGGCATAGCAGAGGTTGGCATCTCTGCGTACACGGCGGGCCAAACGCCCGGGGCGGCGTAGGTGTCTCCGCGCCGATACTACGCCAGCATTGGCGATACGCTGTCGGGGTTCGCCGACTTCTTGGAGAAGCGGAACGTCGAGGGTCGAGCCCGAAGGGAACGGGAGGGTGAGCGCGCCGCCCGACTCAAGGAACGGGAGGCCGAACGCGCCGCCCGTGCGGCGGAACGGGAGGCCGACCGCAAGGAGAACCTTCGTCGCCACAAGGAGGAGATGGAGTGGCGGAAGGCGCGCAAAGCGTTTGAGTTGGGCACGTTGGCAAGAACGGGTGAAGCCGGGGCGAGGCAGGCCTTGGAAGGCGCCAGCCTGTTCGGCATAGAGCCGCCCCCGGGCACGACCGAGGTGACGCCCCCGACGTTTGCGCCCGGAGCCCCTCCAAGTGTGGGCCAACTGTCAGGTCCGGAACTCGGCGCAGGACGGCTGCCGCTCGCTCCAGGTCGTCCTAGCTACGAATACGAGGACATCCCGGCGTATCTCCCCGTCGAGCCGCCCCCTCCCCCGCCGCCGATGCCCGTGCCGCAGCAGCAAGCACCCACTGCACCGTTCGGCGAGGCTGCTTTGCAGGGCCTTGCTCCCCGTGGCCTGGGCGCCGCCCCCGCGGTTCGTCCGCTTCCGGGCGATCTTCGGCAGCTTCCTGGCACTGAGTACGGGAAGTTCGGATCGCTGCCCCCCGCGCCGGACCCGACGGTTGGCGGCGAGTACCTGACGGCGCTGTTGGGGGAGACGCCACCGGACCTGGGCTTTCGGATGGGCCCGACGCAGTACCCCACCCAGGACTGGATTGCCGCAGGCCGAAGAGCCGACGTGGAGGGGCGCGTAAAGAAGGAAGAGGCGCTCATTGAGAAGGTGCTCGACGGCATCTCCACCACGTCCCGGTCGAAAGGCACGGGCGGCGTTGCGATGGAGATAGACGAGTTCCGGCTCTCGAAGAAACGGCCGACCCGGGAAGATGTCAAACGCTGGCAGGAGGCCCTTGCCAAAGAGCGGGCGGCAGAGGATGCGGCCAAAAAGAGTCGCGCCCGAGCTTCCGCGGCTAGGATCACCGCAGGACGCCGCCCCGAGCGAATGACGGCGCAGGAAGTCGTTCAACTCGCCGAAGACAATGACTTTTCCACATATCGCGATGCCGTCGAGGGGGGCATGATCAGGGGGGCAAAACCCGGGGAACCCAGTTGGAAGAGTCGAAATCGCTTCGACCGCAAGCGGCAGACAGTGATCCGAAAGAGGCTGGCTTCCGCCAAGAGCAAGAAGTACGCGGTGGAGGGAAGGCGGCTGCTACAAGAGCGTGGAACCTTCGTGCGGGAAAGGTCGGCTTTGCAGAGAAAGGAGTACCTCATGCAGGCTGACAAGAAGCGCATCGAGGAGATCGATTCCCGGCTGGAGCAGATCGACGGCACGGAGTACCCCGCTCTGCTCGCTCGCATCGAGGCCGTCGGCACGGAAGACGCACCACGCCCCGTTTCTGCTACCCACTGGATGGCGCTGGTGTCGAAAATGGTTGCCCGTGGTGACGCAGATGACCAAGCAGACGCCGCCAAGAAGCTGCTGGAAGCGGGCTGGAGCAAGAATCCGTAAATGGCAGACCCCCTTCCTCCAGCAGACCCACCGCTCGACCCACCGCTCGACCCACCCGAAGCGATAGCCGGCCCCACGCCAGCACCAGGGGGATGGCGTCAAGCCGTCGAATGGGGTCGCGACTACTCCGAGCCTCCTCCGCCCGAGCCTCCTCCGCCCGCGGGTCCGGCCATCAGGCTATCAAACGTTGTCACAGGAACCGTCGGCGCCCGTCGCCCCAAGGGTCCGTTCGGAAAGACTGGGCCGATCGACGTTGAGGCTGTGCCACTCGCGCCCGGGGAGGTGCGTTACGACGTTACTCTCGACGATGTTCGCAAAATGCACCGACAAGGCATTCCGGTCGGCGTTGGAGACTTGAAGGGCCTAGAGGTTGGGGGGTTCACCGTCGAGCCGTCCGCTCGCGCTGCTGTTTCTGCTGGGTTGTCCCTAGAGCGAGGTGGAGGCGCCAGAACGACAGAATTGACCGAGGCGGCAAAGGCTGCTCCAGAGGAACAGTTCGGGTCCGAGCATCTTGTCAAGATGTACGGCGCCATGCCGGCTCGCTGGGCGGGCCTCGGGGCGGGGTTGATCACGGCGCTCATGCCAACCAAGACCACCCGCTCGCGCGTGTTGGGGTTGACGGAAGAAGCGCATCATGCGGTGGAGGAGCACCTCCAGCGCACACTGGAAGAAACGATCACAGGCGGTCGAGGATTCGTCGAGAATCTGCGTACCGACATGGCCGACAATGCGATGGCTATAGCGGACCTCATGCGTGCGCTGGGGCCAGAACCAGGGCTGCGCGGGGAACTGCACAAGGGGTGGGCAAAGTTCTTCGGAGCGCAATTCGGGTCGGGGGAAAAAGAGGTACACCGCCTTGTCGGTGGCCTTGTTGGCGGAACGGCGGCGCTGTTCCAGAACCCAACAGCGACGGCTGCTACCAAACCCATAACGACTGCGGCCCTTCTGTTTCCGGCCCTCCGCGCTGCTGCTCGCAAAAACCCAGCCTTGAGGCGGCTTGCAACGAGCGCAGAGCGGGTCGCCAAGGCGCTGACCACAATAGATGCTGCCTACGCGCGAGTGTTTCCGATCCGGCGCCGCAGTGCTCTTACCTGGGCTTGGTTCAAGCGTTTCCTTGACGACACTGCCGCCATGAGCAACGAGACGGCTGCTGCCGTGGCCGAGCGCATGATACTGGAGCCAAGAGAGACTCAAGCCGCGGTGTTGGCGGCTGCAAACGAGGTGGCGAGGGCCGTCGAGCAGGGGAGGATACTGCCAGAGGAGGCGGTGGGTATGCGCCTCGACGTGCCCGAGGTGCAGGCGTCGATTGCAGCGCAGACAGAAGCCATGGCGTCTGCGTCGGCGCTGGAGCGGACCAAGTTTCTCACCCAAAAACTCCTCGACAAAAAGACGCCCGAGTCGGCGGTCGCTCCGCTCAGAAAAGCCATGGACGATGCGTTGTCCGATCTTCGCCAACAAGCGGCCCAACTGGATGCGGCACAGCACTCGATAACAGCCGACCGACTTTCCACGCGCAAGGCCGCGGAACTCTCTGCGCTTGTCGACGAGCACCACGCCCTTATTTCCTCTCTGGATGACCTGGGCCCCGGCGATCCGCTTGCGGGCCAACGCGCCGGCACGCCATTGACCGAACCCAAGACGACTGTTGTGCTGGAGCAAACCATCGAGGGCCCCCTGCACTACACGCCCGACTTCATGGACACGCTACGGTCCCTAGAGTCAAACCCAGAGCTTGTGGATGCGGCGCGCGCACTGCTTCCCCTGGAGGAGCAGGCCCTTGGTGCTGCCGGCCGTTCGGACGTGCTGGCGCAATCATCCGGACGACAAAGACGCCCTGTCGACTGGCAGATGAACCTTCGGAATCATGAGGCGACAGGTCCGGCGATCAAGGAACTTGAGCGGCAACTCGTGGGCACCCTTCCCCGCGAGTCTCTGATTCGGGATGTGACCGTCGAGCCGATCGTTCGCCTAGAGATGGACATCATCAAGCACCGAGGTGGACGCCTCACGGGGCGCGACGTGGTGGAAGCCATCGGCGGGCCGCTCAGGGAGGGATCAACGTCGATTCTTCGGTCCCCCGAGTTCGCCCTAGCGGTCGCAAAATCCATCCACAAACGCTACCCGTCGCAGACTGTCCGAGGAACCCTGCATCGTCTCAACGACATGGCGAAGGCGAGTCTTCTCGACAGCCCGTTTGAATACGTCGTCAAGACGCCCGAAGGGAAGCAGATCAACCTCCAGGCAGAGACGACTAGGGTCTTGTGGGAGCGAAAGCCGAAGGAGCGTGCCCGCTTCATGGCGTCGGCGATACGCAATGTCGGCGACATGCTGGCCGCGGACATGGAGAAGTTTCGATCTGGGCAGTTGTTGCTCCGAGAATGGCAGCGGTTCCGCCGTCCGGGCAGGCCGTTCCAACTGCACCGATACGCCAACGATATTGCGATGGGCGTCTTGGTTGAAGGCGAGCATCCTCCACTGGTTTTGTCTGGAGCCAAACCCAGAGACATCCAGCGAGCCTTGAAAAACAACATGGACGTGGCCTCACAGGTGGCCGAGGGCTTGGGCATTTCCGCCACCGAAGCTATGACAAGGGTCAACAATCTCGCCAACGACATCAACTCTCGATACCGCCCACCCTCGGACGTGCTTCGGCGTCAATTCCCCGTGAACGTCGCCCCTGCAGAGTCGATAAAGCGGGGCGGAATCATGAGGGCTCAAGACTTGCCCCAGCAAGTGACCGCCGTGGACGGCGAGTTCAATCATGGGATGACTTGGCACTTCCGGGCCCTGGAGGCGATGCGAGAAAACCCAACGCCGTTGGACGCCCCGATGCGGGCGATAAAAACCGCCCTGACCGTGATGAACCCGAGCATGTGGAAAAACATTCTGGGCGCAAACGTCGTCCTGCTGGCGGGATCTCGTGGCACTACGCCAGTGGGTGTTGCGGCGAGCCTGTCGAAGACGCTGAGGCACTACCGTAGGTACACCAAAGGAGACGCAACTTACGCTCGGGACTTTCGTGCCCTCCAGGGCACGGGAGCCCTCAACGCCACGCTCGTTGAGGCAGAACTTACGGCGTTGGGGTCGGGTGGGACGATCGTGGGCCCCGCACGGCGGGCGATCGATGCTGGGGTGAAGAAGCTCAAGAAGGGCTACTCGTGGATGGATAACGCGTTCAAGCTCGACATCGGCTTCCGCAATCTACGGTGGGAGCGAGAACTCCTCGCCAAGATCACCCCGGGACACGAGGTCACTCTACGCACGAGCCGAAACAAGTTCGTCACCCTACGCAAAACGCCGGACGGGAAATGGGCGCGAAAGGGAAAGGTTTACAGCGAGCGCGGACTGGACTCGGTGCTCGCCAAGGCCGCGTTGCAGCCGGCGCTCGACCTGTTCATCGACATGCCCCGACAGGGGGTGTGGATAAATATGCTGCGGGCTAGCAGGGCCGGCGGGGTGGTTTCTCCATTTGTGTCGTGGGCGATGTCGGCCCTGGACATCCCCTTTTTGAAGAAGGGGCTAGCGTATCGCATGATCTCTGGGGACCGCCCCCTGATCCGCACGACAGACCCCGCGGCGTCCTCCATCATCGCCATGCAGGACGCTCGTTTTGCTGCTCGTCGAACGCTGACCGCTTCCGCTATGAGATCGTCGCTTCTGTCGCAGCCAGAGGACGAAGCTAGGGATATGTTCACGCGCATGGGCAGGGGCCCGGGGACGATCCTTGTCGAACGAGCGACGGACCCAAGCCTGCTTGCATTCCAGGACTGGACTTATGCCTACCCGTACATCGGCCTAGAGTCGCTGTTGCGCCTTGGCACGGGCTTTTTCAAACCCTCGTCCGAGGTAGCCATGAGCGCCGCCAAGATTGCTGAATTGCCAGCAGCGGAGCGCGCAAACGCCAAGGCCCTCAAGGCGTACTGGGCGAAAGTGGAGGGCGAGGGCCGAGACAACATGGGGGATGTGCTTGAACTAATCAGCCTCGGCGGTGGCCCGATTGCCGAGATGGTCACGCGCGCCACGGACCCCAGGTATCACGGTGAGTCTGGGCGCATGAACTTCGTTCGTGACTTTGGAACCCTGCTTATGGGTGGTGCCGCCCATTCGGTTTTTGATGTAGCCATCGCCCACTGGGATGAGGCATCGGAGTATTCGACCCGGCAGTGGGCTGTTTCCAAGACGGACCCACGGGAGACAACGCAACTACTACAGTGGACGGTGTGGCGTCTCGGCTTGGGGAGGGCGTGGAAGACTCGCAATTTCGGGAAGTTTGCCCAGGAGCGCGTGAGGCTCGTGAAGCGTCGCCTAAAAGAATCCTTCTCGGGGGCGATCAATCGCCGCATCGACAACTTGGTGGGCTTGAGCAAGGCGGCGGATCTGCGTGGAGACACGGCAGAGGTCGAGCGACGAGAGAAGGAAATCAGTTTAGCCACGAAGAAGATGGAAGAGTCCCTGGCCCTCATTGGCGAAGCGGTCGACCTCGCTTGGGAAGACTACAGTACCGTGATCGAGAGAACCCAGCGCCCTCGTCGCAAACCATCCCCCGAGGGTGTAGAGTAGCGGTTGAGTAAGAAATAGCCTCGCCGGCCGAACAGCGGTCGTCACAGCGTTGCGGCGGGGCCTCCTTGGACTGAAGACGGAGACGAGAGGAGCACACGATGTCGTTCACCCATCCCAGCCGCTACCGCACGAAGCCCAGTCGAGCCTCCGGTCCTGACCACGCCAACACGAAGACGTGGCACGGGGTCACGACGGCGGCGACGAACAAGCACCTGACGGTGGGGCCCTACCCGAGCGAGTCCGAGGCGACGACATCGCAGGAGACGGACTACGGGTTCGTCCTGTCGAGCATCGACGTGCTGAACGGCTCGGGTTCGGACTGCCGCGTGTACGCTGGCGGTCGGTTCCGCGACAACGAGCTTGTGGGCCAGTCCTGGCGGGCGGGCCAGTGGGACGACTCGTCGGGTGGCAACGACTACACCGACGCCACCGCAGCCGCTCAGGGCGGGGGGGGGTTCCCCCTCCAGACCACAACGAACAACGACGGCTGGGTCGTCTACTCGACGAAGAGGTTCAACACGGTGGTCGCCAGCGTGACGACCCCAAGTTCGGGAGGAGGGCCGGCGCCTGTCCACGAGTACCGTTATTGGAACGGGTCGGCCTGGACGGACCTGTCGATGGTCGAGCAGTTCACGTTCGGCTCGCACGTTTCCCTCGGCGAGCACCCGATCATCTGGAGCGTCCCCGGCGACTGGGCACTCTCGACGCTGACTGGCCCCGCCGAGGGCATCCCTGCGGGCGTCTACGCCATGCGCGTTCGGGCCACGACGGCGCCCTCGACAGGGGGTGGCCCCGTTGGGGTGGCGGCGGTCGCCGGCCAACTCTTCGTGGGGTACACGGGCCGCTGGACCTCGCTGCTGGTTCCTGCCGGCGGTGCGGTTCACGACGCAGGGCTGGAGGCTCCGCTGTGCTCGCTGAGCGAGGCCCCGTGGGCCGTCCTGACCCAAGCCTCCGTCGGGCACCGCATCGTGGTCGTGGGCGAGCAGACGCCGGCCACCGGCATCATCGGAGGCTAGAACATGGGCTACGTTACCGCACCGAACCCCGGGAGAATCTGGCTCCCCGCGTCAGACCTCGCCAACCCCACCGGCACGGCCACGAACACCATCGCCGCCAACCGGGAAGTGTGGCGTCTCGACCCCGCTGGCACCGAGAACCTGTCAGCGACGCTGCTGGTGCCCCAGGACTGGGCGACCGGGACGCTCATCGAGGTGCATATCCACTGGATGCGCCAAGCCGGTTCCACGGGCAACGTGGTGTGGCGTGCGGACTACCTGTCGACCGCAGAGGGCGAGAGCGTGGGCGTGGGCTCCATCACGGCAGGGACCAACACCGCGGCGCTTGCGGGCAACGCTTCCACGTCTCGCCACATCATCCATGGATACAGCGACAGCACGAACCTCTCCGTCCCGGGGGCCGCATTGTCCCGAGGGGACTCTCTGCTGATCGTCATCAACCGGATCGGAGGCGACGGAGGCGACACGATGTCAGACGACGCCCGGGTCTGGGGCATCGAGCTTCGGTACACGACGGTATCCTCCAGTGCCTAGCCAAGAACTCGTCCGAGACAAGGCGTGGCTCCTCGCGAGGATCGCAGAGCAGGACTCCCCCTCGCCCAGGTATCAGCGTCTCCTAGACATGATCAAGGAATGACGAGCCCGTTCCTGCCGGACGGGGTGCTGATCCACGGCGATACCTGTCTCGTGGCTTCGGACACCGACGACCACCGAGAGATGCTGCACGAAGCGGCCCTCGACGACCGATACCCGTTCTCCTACCTGGAGATGTGCTACCGGCGCCACGGCAACCTGTACATCCCGCAGGGCGGGGCGCTCGCTGCGAAGCTGCAGATGGTGGTCACGGTGCTCGGGCCGCTGCGCCTCGAGGCAGGGATTCCCTTTAGTATCCCGAGCGGTGGAGCCTACGACCCCGTGTGGGGCATCAACAATGAACGCGTAACCCACCGGAAATCGGACACTTCCCAGCACCAGTACGGGCCAACCCGGGGCGCCTTTGGGACTGCCCTCGACTTCCGCCCTGCGGACTTCGATGATCGCTGGCACTGGTATCGGGACTGGCTGTACGAGCAGGAGCCGAAGGTTTCGGTGGGCATCTACTTGGGGAACCGTGGGAGGTTCATCCACGCGGACTTGAGGAGCCCCCCGCCTTGGCGATCCACCATGCACCCCAAGGTCTTGTGAGGTCGTGGGGCCTGCTGGCCGCGAGCCTCGTTGCGGTTGCGTTATGTGCGACGGCTTGGTCTTCGCCTGCACCGGATCTGCTCACGCCACGGGTAGGCGCGCTCGTCGCAGAGGTCGAGGCGTTACGGGACCGGGTTGCCGAGATGGAGGTTGCAGGCCCCGCCATGTCGCACTCGGTATGCACTTGGGACTTGGTACACTCCCCGGACTCCAAGGGGCTCCGTGAGGACATCGCCATCGACTGTCGTCCTCGGTGCTTGGTCACGAAGGTGGTACGGCTAGCAGAGGTATCTCCATGACGGCGCAGGGCATTGCGATACTGGGCGTTTTGGCGACGGTGGTGACGCTGTTGGCGGTGGTGCTGAGTGCGGGCCGTATTCTGGAGCGTGTCGATCAGCTAGGGAAGAAGGTCAGCCGCCTCGCCAAGGATGCAGAGGCGGCAGATCATCATGCCCGTGACATCGAGGTTCGCGTGGTGAGGCTAGAGACGCTAGCGCAGCCTGCATCGTCAGACCCTGTGTCGTGAGTGGCGAAGACTTCCGAGTCCGAAGTCGCTGCTGCGCGCAGGAAGATCCTCCAGGCGACGGTGGCTACCCTGATCAACACGGGGCTGGCCGGGTTGGCGGTTGTCGGTCTACTTCTGGGGTACATGCAGCCGGGTCCGAAACTGGGTGGCCCGAGCGTCCTCGATTCCTCCGTGGTCACTTCCCGCCTAGACGACATGAGCGAGTACTGCGCCGAGGTGATCGCGGAGGCGAAGACCCCGGAGGGGACTCGCTGCACATCGAGCATGGAGGTGGTGGACGCCCAGATGCGCCACCTAGCCGACCTACACCGCCGGCACCGTCGTCGTATGTACGACGCCTGGGGCGACTTGCAAGAAAATATCTGCGCCCGAAAGTGGCGCCGCAACCAGAGTAGAATCGAAGACAAGGACGAGGAGGACGACATATGAAGACCGCCATCATGGGCCTGCTTGGCAGCAAGAAGTTCTGGATGACGATCCTGGGTTGCGTGACGCTGGCCGTCAGCGACCACCTGGGCATTCCGCAGGACAAGGTCATCTACATCGCCGGCCTGTTCGGTGTGCAGATCGGAGGTCAAGCCTTGGCCGATCACGGCAAGGAGGCTGCGCGGGTCGAGGCCGAGGTCGCTGCCGAGGTGGACGCTGCAGTTGCCGGGAAGTCCCCCGCCGAAGCTGCTGCCGCCTTGTCGGATGGCTGACGCAGGCGCAGCCCAGCCGGACGCAGGGTCCACCCCTTCGTCGTGCAACGGCCGCTCGACCGAGGACTGCTACTGCCTGGACTCTGCCGACGCTATCGGCATGGCGAAGGAAGCTCGGGCGTGGCGCCGCTATAACGAGGAGGTGGTGCAGCAGCAGGCTGCGCTGCCGCCGACGATGCTCGGCTCGTGCCTGCTCAACCTGGGGTTCCTGCTGTGGGCTGCGTGGCGGTGGGCTAGATAGTCCCCTGCGCGAACCCCCGCCATTCCGGTCCTGACGGGCGTAGCCCGATCCGGTGAAGACCCCTGTCGTTGTCCACGCTCTCCCAGGGCCTAGACAGGGATCGCGTCAGTCTTCGGCTCGTTCCGCTCTGGGCTACGAGGGCTGCGTCGTCCTTGCCCCCGGTTCGACCTTTTAGTTCGCCCGCGGTCCTCGCCGATATGTTCCGACCTCGGCGACGCACAGGGCTTCCGGGCTGGGTGTACAACGCCGGTCCTTCCCCGCTGGCATGTCGTCGGATCGTCCCGTTGCCGTGACGGCTATCTCGCGCGTGTGCCCGCACGAGGTCGTTGCTGTCGTTGGCCGGTTGGGTCCGGGGTTTTGTTGTCGGGCGATCATTGGGTCGCCTGCGCTGGTCATCTTCAGCACAGACAGCGTAGCGCAGAGTGGACGAGCCCTCAACCCGGGGCCGAAGCGGCTGATGATGACCAGTTGACCCAACCGCTTGGGTGGGGTGCCTCGGCCCCGGGTTCAAGACTCGTCCACATAAGAGATTGCCGTCTTGCACCCCTTGCGCTCTGCGGCGCACCTTGGACAGTGATCCTCGCCCCTGTAGAGGCCGGTGCGCCAACCGGCAGATCGCAGGGCATCCCGTGCCGCATGGGCTCGCCATCGCCCGTAGCGTCTCCCGTGGGGCTCCGTGTCCCCCGACAGTCCGCACCCGTCGCACATGATATCGGAGAAGATCACGGGCTAGGCATCGGCGAGGCATCGAGCGCATAGCCACACGCCGCCCCGGTAGGTGACGAAGAAGGCGTCGCCGTCGCAGCCGTCGCAGCTCACCGGCGCCTTTTCGCGGCACGCCTCGCAGCGGGTCACCCGTTCGTCCGGGTGTTCGCCCTCGCAGTCGATGTCGGCGCCGCATACGCCGCAGTCCCAGGTCGTCGAGCAGCCGCCGTCGGCGTCGGTGTAGCGCACGCCACAGCCGCAGTCGTGCGTAGCGCCGCCGGTGATCCACGCGTCGAAGCTCACCGCGTCACGCTCCACCAACGCAACGGCCGCGGCGGTCCGTCCTTGTACGTCTCGGTGCAGTCGCCCGAACACTCGAGGTCCGGCGACCGCTCGCCGGGCTTCCAGTACTTCATCTGCACCCCGTCCTTGCCACACTTGGGGCACGCCTGCTGAGTCCCGCCCGCGCCAGGTAGCCCGCCGGACTGCTGTGGCGGGGCAGAGTAGAAGCCGTCGTCGTCCTGCGGGTCATTGTAACGGCGCAGGCGCTGCGGAGCCGGTGCCGTGTACTTGTTGCCCGAGTTGGCGTCCCAAGCCCCCATGAACACGTCGGCAGAGAAGCCGAGGTGCGACAACGCCTTCGTGAGGGCATCGGTTCTCACCTTCTTGTAGCCGTCGTCCCCCGGCCGGTAGGCAACGTCTGCGGCGAAGCGACCGACGTAACGGCCCTCGACCCAGAAGTCCCCCTTGAACACGATCTCGATCGGGTTGCCCTCGGAGTTGAGGGTGAGGAGCCAACCTTCGTTGACGAAACCCCAGCCACCGAGGGTGGGGTCCGGGGTGGGGACACCCAAGTCCCCGTTGCCGCCCTTCCCCTTGAACCCCATGGGGCCCCACAGGCCCGTCGCGACGTGGATCTGGTGGTAGGCGTCGATCGCCGTGAAGCCGCCCCTGGTCTTGACCTCCTTGGTCGTCGGCTTGCCGAAGCAGTTCTCCTTGTCGGTGATGCAGACGGCGTTCCAAAGCTCATACGGGTCTGCGCCCGGGGTGTCGTTCGTCTTGCTCATTTGATCCTCACGGTTCGGCCACGCTCCAGGTGCGCGCCGGGTACCTCTTCGTTGAGTTGCAGCAGTGCCTTGATCGCCTTCTTATCAACGTGCGTGGTCTGCCGGATCTCGGTGACTTGGGGCGGCAGTGCGGCATCGTCGTCGATGACCACGCGGGGCGGGCAGTCCACGGCGGTCACGGTGAACCGGGTGGTCTGCAGCCTCGGAACCCCCAGCCTGTCCATGGCGTCGAGCAGCCTGCGCTTCATGGTGGCAGCGACGTGCAGGGCTTTCTTCTCCCGCTCGTGCATGCGGTGTCGCTCGATCTTGCACGCCTCGGCATGGGCGTTGAGCGAGGCGATGACGCCGCAGTAGCCCTCGGCCTTGGCGGGTAGCTCGTGCTCCAAGTAGCGATCGAGCATGTCGCCGGCCTCTTCGTCGAGTCCTTCCGGCGAGTCGAGCGCGTCGAGCAGGGACTCTAGGTCCGAGACGATCTCGTACAGGGACAGGCTGCGGTCGCTCACGCGTCACCCCGCATGCTCGCCTGTGTCTCGCCGAGCAGATCGAGGGTGTCGGGAGCGGGGGCCGTCTTTGCGAGCAACTTCTCGGAGAGCACCCGGAGGTCGCCGACGAGGCAACGGCGCAGGCGCTTCACCCGCTCGTCGAAGTCGTGGCGAGCATCGTCGAGGTCTTGGCTGTAGTCGCCGGACCCTAGCCCCTCGCTCCATCCGAGACGCTTCGCCTCGTCGGTGTTGAAATCGTGGACGGCGTAGTCCCCGTTGTCGGTGAGGTGCAGCACGATCCCGTGCAGCGGGCCTTCGTACTTTTCGATGATGATCATGTCGTCCCTCCTCCTAGAGAGTGCCGGCTGCGACGATCCCGGGCCGGCGTCCGGCGCCTTTGAACACACCGACCACCGAGGACAAGACGCCTCGTTGTCGTAAATGCGGCAGTCGTCGCTCTGCCGCGGTGGAAGTCCCCCGTGTTCGCAAGGGCCGGGAGAACGCCCCACTGGAAGCCTGCAACCCCCGCAGCCACCCGAGGGATGGTCAAAGCGGCGCGGTCGTCTTGGTTGCGGTGGCTTTGCGAAATCAAGAAGAGGTCCCCCTCCTGGCCGGCCCCAGTGCCGACCTTTCCCAACATGGGTACCACGGCCGAGGTGGGGTGTCAAGACTTATCTTGCTTGCAAAAGACTGCACACCCGTGCTATGGGTGGTCGCCATGAAAGAAAAACGCAGCATCCAGATCCACGCATACCTCACCCCCTCCGAGTTCGACCGCATCAAGGAGTACGCGGCCGACAATGACCGGAAGGTGGGATGGGTGCTGCGGGTCGGGGCGATCCAGTGGCTCGACACCCAGGACCGGAAGGCCAAGCGGGCGCGTGGGTAAGAAGTCCCGAGACAAGGGCGCACGCCTGGAGCGGTGGACCCGCAAGATGCTCACGTCGGTGTCGGGCTGCACCTGGGTCCGCACCGAGGGTGGCCGGCGCCAGTATTTCGGTGATGTCGTACCCAAGGGTGCGGCGCCCGAGCCGTGGGGTGCGCTGTTCATCGAGTGCAAGGACCACGCGGACGTTCACCCGGGGCACCTGATCCGGCCGAACAAGAAGCTGCGCGAGTGGTGGGAGACGGCGTGCGAGCAGGCAAAAGACGTTGAATTGCGGCCGGTTCTGGTAGTGAACTTCGCGCGATGCGGGAAGATTGCCATCGCAAGTCGTGAGGAAGTCGAGTTGTTCGGCCCCGATGAAGACTGGCGGGAGAGCCGGACGCACGAGACGTTCACCGCACGCCTTGCGCTCTACCGCAGCCCCTACGCGATCGACGTTACGGACCTGGGCCCAGCGTCCAGTCCGTCGTGAGAGTCCTCTCCCTGTTCAGCGGGATCGGCGGGCTCGACCTCGGCCTTGAGCGAGCGGGCATGACCGTCGTCGGTCAGTCGGAGGTCGATCCCTACGCGTGCCGGGTACTGGCGAAGCACTGGCCCGGCGTTTTGAACCTCGGCGACATAACCAAGATCACGGAGGAGAGCCTTGCCGAAGCGAACATCGGACCCATCGACCTCGTCTGCGGGGGCTTCCCCTGTCAAGACCTCTCCGTCGCCGGCAAGCAGGCCGGCATCCACGCCGGTCGATCCGGCCTCTTCTGGGAACTCATGCGCGTCGTCCGTCTGGTGGGACCGCGATACGTCCTGCTGGAGAACGTACCAGCGTTGCTTTCTAGATCCGACTGGATGGGAGCGGTCCTCGGAGCCCTGGTGGAGAGCGGGTTCGATGCGGAGTGGGACTGCATCCCCGCGCAGGCCGTCGGCGCCCCTCACCGGCGCGACCGCGTCTTCGTCATCGCAGTGGCCGACGCCGAAGGCGGCGACCAGCGGGCCGGATTACGCGAGGGCGACCCGACCCGGCAGCGGGGGCGACGACTTGGTCACGGCGGTGGCGAAGACCATGTGGCCGACGCCGACCGCGCAGGACTGGAGCCCGACGACCGGCGAGCTATACGAGACGAGCAGCGGGACGGTCCGGCTGCGTCGGAAGGACGGACGGACGAGCCGGATCGGGCTGGAGGCGAGCGCGAGGCTGTGGCCGACGCCGAATGCAAGGGACTGGAAGGACACGGGACCGACGCAGGGCAAGCGGAAATCGCCCAACCTGGGCACCATGGTGCATGGCCCCGACCAGCCGGCGACTGGATCGCTGAACCCGACGTGGGTCGAGTGGCTCATGGGGTTCCCTGCCGGGTGGACCGACTGCGAGGACTAGGGAACGCCGTGGTGCCCCAAGTAGCGGAGCACCTCGGGCGCATTATCATGAACTCCAGCACTCCGGGGACAAAAGAAGTCCCCCGCCACGGCGGTGCCTGGGGAGGCCAGCATGGCGGGGGACCGGAGGGGACAGCATGAAGAGTAGCACAACGACGAATCCTTGGCCCGCCTGTAAGGGTGCGCCCACGAGCACGGGGGCCGAGCGCCCTTGCGTCAACGGGGCCGGCACGCCGGTCGCCAAACACTCCCAGACGAACCAGTGGGGCAAGAAGGGAACGCCCCGGCTCTGGTGCGAGGACTGCTCGCAGATCCGCAGCGTCGGTGCTCGGGCGTGGCGGGAGGCCAACGGCCGGACGGTGCCGGATCTGCTGGCGAAGGCCCAGCGTCTCGACGTGCCGACGATCAGCGACGAGGACTGGGAGCGGGAAGCTCGGGCGCAGGCTGACAAGCCTGCGTTCTGCGTCCCGATCAACGACAAGATGCGTGCGGCAGCGGCGTCGGTCTACTCGTGCAGCGACATCGCCGACCCCCGCGAGCTTGCGGAGATGATGCCGGTCTGGTTCGTCCGCGCCTGCTCGCACGTCTGGGGTGATGCGTGAAGCCGGACGAATCGTCGCTCGACGAACTACGGAAATGGGTGGTCAAGGCCCTCCTGCGTAGCGTCGGCGGGGAGTTCTACGCCTCCATAGAGGAGTGTCAGGCTATTGCCGACGACCCTCGCGCCGTTACCATGAGCCGCGGAGGAGAGAAGGGCGAGGGGGTTTATGTGAACCTTACTCTGGTCGCCGACGAGGAGGATCCAAATTGACACCTTGGGGTGATCCGGGGTAAGCGTTACAGGTTGTCGGGTCGCTCCTGACAACAGTGCTCGGTCGGTGGCCGGGGTGACGGGGAGGCACAAAACCCTCGCTGAAAACCCGGCCCCGTGCCACGACCTTTTTCAGCGAGGAGATCCCTTGAAGCGAGAATCCATGACCGCTTGTGCCAGTCTCGTAGGTCAAGCCCGCGCCCTTTGCTCCGTGGGTCACGGGGACGTTGCCGTCGAACTTCTCGATGAAGCCCTAGAACTTCTCAACGAGGCTCCGACAAAGAAGCGCGAGGATGATCGCGCTCGTCAGCAGAAAGTTCGGGACAAACGCAAGACTGCAGGTGCGTCACGCGTGACGAAACGTGACGGTGAAAGCGTCACACCTAAACCTGTAGTAGTAGGAGTAGTAGAAGTAGGAGTAGTAGGAGTAGAAGTAGAAGCAGAGGGAGTAGGAGCAGGGGGAGAGGTAGACGCGGTCTACCAGCACTGGCGCTCCTACCACCGGCAGGGCGCCGCCAAGACGCTGTCCTCCAAGCGCAAGGAGTACAAGCTCCTCGCTTCTGCACTCAAGGACTTCAGCGTCCAGCAACTACAGGACTGCATCGACGGCTACCACGCGTCGCCGTGGCACAACGGGGTCAACGACAAGGGGACGAAGTACCTCTCCCTGTCGCTGATCTTCCGGGATCTCGACCACATCACCAAGGGGATCGAGTTCCACCTGAACCCTGATCCCGTCGGCTATAGCGAGAAGACCAAGCGCACCGCTTTCACCGGCCGAGCGTGGGCCGACGACAGGAGTACCTCATGAACCGGCAACGCTTCGCCGACCTCATCGGTATGCTGTGCAGCGTCTTCAACGTCGAGAGCAGCAATCCCATGCTTGACGGCTACTGGCTTGCCCTCAAGGACATACCCGCCGAGGGCCTGGAGCGAGCAGTCGAACGCTCCATCAAGGAGTGCCGGTTCATGCCGAAGCCCGCCGAGTTGCGGGACTACAGCGGTGCGGTGTCGACCACCGACAGGGCGTTGCTGGCGTGGGCCCACGTCATCGATGCTCTGCGTCTCGTCGGTACATACGAGTCGGTGGACCTCGGCGATCCTGCCGCTCACGCGGCGGTGCGTGCCATCGGTGGGTGGGTGTGGCTCGGCGAGCAGGACACCGACCAACTAGAACGATACGAGAGCCGACGCTTCATCGACGCATACCGGGTGGTGGCACGCCGCAACCCTCACCCGACGCTGGGCGTTCCCCTCGTGGGCAAGTACGAGCACTCCAACTCGGCGAGCGGCTATGCGGTGGAACCTCCGGTGTCCCGGCCTGCGGGGTATCTCGACGCGTCTGCGCCGAAGCAACTGGAGCGAGCATGACCCTCGACGCCATGCTGGAGGGCCTCGCCGATGCGGGGTGGTACGTCCAGGAGGTTCGGCGGCTGATCGACGAGCGACCGTGGCACGTCCGCGTCGGCCGCATCGGCCACAACGCGAGCCGGACGTTTGAAGGCGACAGCCCGAGCGAGTGCGTAGCGAAAGCCGTTGCGTCCATCGAGGAGAGTCCATGACCGCCGCCGAGATAGAAGCTGCCGCTGCCTGCGTAGCCGACCGCATCCCCCGGCATCTCACGCACATCCGAGCCAAGGTCCACGCTGAGGCGCGTCACCGCATCAAGGCTGCGCTCGCCTCCCGGGAGGGCGAGTCGATCGGCGAGGGGGTCCGCGTCGAGCGGGCCGGACTGGGGCGGTGGGTGATCCGCAAGACCAGCAACGGGTCGGCGAGGTGAATGCCCGAATGGGTCGCCCGGTTCCTCGTGCTGTCGGCGTCGAACCGTCTGATCAACGGGGACTGGGTCAGCGGTCGCTGGCAGAACACGGGTATCGGCGGGACGACGCACGGGGGCGCGGAGTTCTGCACGCCTGCGGTCGAGGTTGCCGAGCGGGTCGAGGCGTTGTCGGGCCTGCCGTGGCCTGGAGGTTCTATGACGGAGGCCGAGGTCGCACGGTGGCTGTTCGTGTCGGGCCAATCGTGGAAGGGCGAGGGCGAGCACTTCAGAGAGACTACCGACCCGGCCTGGTCGGCGCAGATGACGGCGGGCACGCTCGCAGCGCGTGTCGATTCTGCTGGCGCGTCACTGCGTCTCGAGCGCCCCGTGGCTGACGCGTGCCCGTTGTTCGTCGAGCTCTGCTGCGGGTCGGCGGCGGTCACGCTCAAGCTGCTCGGCGGCGCTGCGGCCCGCCCGCCGGTGTCCTACATGGGGGCGAAGACCGGCTACGCGGAGCCGATCCTGTGGACGCTCGGCCTACGGTCGGGGCAGGGCGCGGCGGCTGTCCTGCTCAACGACCCTGGACCGTGGTCGAGGGTGTGGCGCGTGCTGACGACGCCTGCCGGGTGCGCCGAGGTGGCGCGCATCATCCGGGGGTGGGTGGGCGAGGACGCCCGTGCGCTGTGGGAGCGGCTGCGGGCCGAGCCGGTGCCGGACGACGAGGGCGAGGCAGCGGCGTCGTGGTTGGTTGTATGCGGTTGGACAGGCCTAGGGGGGAACCTGTTCGACGGAGAGCGAATCGAATCGGAAACAGGCGTACAT
>Ga0208030_1000551_pt1 | contig 25451 bp, 35 predicted proteins | sample MalvirDeepMed_M9_FD_184246 | JGI IMG/M metagenome (GOLD analysis project Ga0208030, IMG submission 184246) | Marine viral communities from the Global Malaspina Expedition - Malaspina viral metaG DeepMed_M9 (SPAdes) (version 2) | ecosystem: Environmental > Aquatic > Marine > Oceanic | place...
GTGCCTTCCTGAACTTCATAGTCTTCACGACCACCACGCTCGACCTTCACGCCTTCAATTTCTTCGATCTCCACGCGATTTTCTCTGAGATGCTCGATGATCTCCTGCTTCGTGATCCGCGCCTTTTTCCCCTCGAGGATGCGCCGATCAAACAGGTCATCGAGGCCCGTCCAGACGAGCTCTTCTTCTTTGACACCGGCAACTTTAAGCAGCGCTGCCCGCATCTGCGTGGGCGTTCCCTTCTCCTGTTTCAGCTCCCGGGCAGCACGCAAGGCGGCGGAGTAGAAGCCAAGTTCGTCCAGGTCATGTGCAAAAAGCGGTTTCGGCGGCATTTCAGCGACAGGCGTACCAGGAAGATCGGCAGCGGTCTGACGCGGCTCGTCAGGCACCAGCGGCAGTTGCCTGGGTCCAGTGGGGGCTGGCGCAGGCATGGCAACATCAAGATCAGCAGACGTAGGCGCTGCTTCAGTCGGTAAACCGAGCTTTCTCGACAGATGGTCGATTGCCCGTTGCCGGTTGTCAGGATTGCCCTTGAGCGCCTGGAAGGCTTTGAAAAAAGGCACGGCAAGATCGAAGGGCAGGCCGATTGCAGCACCCTCGAACGCATTCTTGATCCGCTGCCCCAGACGCTCCGCTGCGTCCGCATCTTCACCGACCGGCGTGCCGAGATATAAAAGCACGGCATCTGGTTCGACACCCAGCTCCATGAGCATTGTCGAGAAGTTTCCTTCTTCGGGATCAAACAGCGCATCAGCGATTCCGCCCAATGCCATGAAGCGAGCGGTGCCGTATGGTATGGTCCCGAGCGTGCCAAGACTGAATGCTCCCATCGCCGCCACGAAGTGCGTGAGATCAGCGCCGATCTGCCCGACCATTGTCTGCGGATCAGTGAAGAACTTCGGCAGAGTGTACGCCTCGTAATTGTCAGGGCGCTCATCGGTCAGACGCAGTCCCTGATCATCCCAGATGACAACGGGATCGACGCCGAACTGTCGGAGAATATTAGGAGTCGTGCCAGGAATGTCATACAAGAGTTCACTCATCTCATGGGTGATATCCAGAAAACCCTGCGCTGCGCTGTGTATTCCTGACCACAGGGCGCGTCCCGTCTCCTGATTTACATCGAGGATGGTACGACCGACTTCGGCGTAGGGCTCCATCACACGATCGTAGAATTTGACGGCACCATCGAACGCATCGTCATCGAGAAGGTTGCGTGGATCGATGCCCTGGTTCTCGAAATCCTGAGCGTCAGGACTAGTCAACACACGACGGTTGTCCATCCTTTTACCGTGATACGAGCGCACCCAATCCTGATCTTCATACTCGTCTGGCGGAAGGGAGATTGGTTCGACCGGCTCAAGCTCTGTCTCCTCGACGGGCTCAAGCTCTGTCTCCTCGACCACACCCTCTGTCAGCGTCATCCGCAGCGGCTCACCCGCTTCCTGCTCATAAACAGGTTCTGCAATCTGAGGCAGATCGATCTTGGGCAGATCGGGATCGGGAAGGTCGCCGACAACAATTGATGCGTCTGATACGTCGGTCATTTTTTAAGATCCCGGCGTGGTAACTTTAAGGTTTTCTAGTCGGTCTTGCTGACGGCCCAGAACTGATTCACTAATCTCTTCGATGCTCTTCGACAGTGCCCGAAATTTTGTGAGGCCCAGCCGAGCTCTATTTTCCTTCGCCCAATTTTTAGCTGCCGTCACAGTATCTTGTGTCCAGGTACTCGCATCTCGTGGGAATTCCGTGTCAGGGATGCTGCGAGGCAGGTATGCCGGGTGGAACTGTGGCGGGTCGTCAATGTTTAGAACGCTATTGACAACGTCATTAAACGCCGTTGTTGGAGTTGAGCCTGCGGAGATACTTTGCCAGTAAATACGAGTCGCTTCCGCAACCTGTGGCACCTTGTTCTCCTCTATTCCATCAGGCGTTTCGCCTGCTGCCGATCTGGCATAACCCAGATAGCGTGCCACTTCGCCACTATCTCTCTCTTCACTGCGTATCTGCTTCGCGTACTTAGCAAAGGCCACATAATCACTATGCGTCAGCAAGGACTCCCGGCCACGCCCGACCGTCTTATGAGCTTTATCAAGCAGCCCATCAATCACATGGGCTTTGGTTTGCGGAGCTACTTCAGAAGCGGAAGCAGTCGTCACGAGATCCATATACAGAGCGCTCTTGAAGATTCCATCGCTTTCCAGCGGCCCCGCCTTCAACGCCATAACGGTCAGAGCGGCTGTCGCTGCTGGTGCCAAACCTTGCGAGTTGGGTTTTGAATCGACAACTTCACGCACGTCTTCAAGACTCAAATCACCGTCCGCAGCTCTCAGCAATAGTATGTTGTGGCTCTCCGCCTGATCCGCCTTCAACTGCCGCGCGCGCTCGGCTCGGTCTGCCGTTTCCTGGGCCTGCTCGTCTCGCAGAAGGCGGTACTTCTTTCTATCCAGTTGTCCTCTCAGGCGGTCGCGATCTTTGACCTTGAGCCACCTGTAGTTGTTGGGGTCTTCAACCTGCGTCAGCAACTCCTCCACCTGATCTGCCGTTCGAGCCATCAGGTTCCGCTGATTGACAGCGCTCAATGCTATCCTGCTCTGCGCGGTTAGCTTCGTCTTCTGCGCTGCCGTGAAATCAATAACGTTGGTCTTCGCCCCAGTGTCCTGTAACGCGTTTATTGCGTTAATATTTGAGATAACATTGAGAGGCAGCGTGTTTGTGTCGCCATTCCAATCAGGCGGCAATGCATTTGCTGCAGCCGTAATAGCTTCTTCTGTGCCAGCGGCTATATCTGCCGCAGCTTCATTCGTCAGGCGACCGGCGTAGAACGTGCTGAGGGTGCGCCGTTTATCAGCCAAGTGTGCGGCATAATTCGATTGCACTTGAGTTCTGGTGAGAGGGTCGAAGATGTCATTGCCGACAGTCTTGCCGTAATTGCTTATCTGCTCATCGAACCAGCCGAGAATGCCGCCTTTGTCCATGTATTTGGGATCGTTAACAGGCTGACGCTGCGCCTCCGTAAATACGTCATCGATCTTAGCTTCATTTTTCGATTTCGCCCCAGCAATCACGCCGTTGCGGTGGAGCGTGTACGCAACCTGACCCCACTGTGCAGCCTTGTTACTCAGGTCTTCCCACGCTGCAGCTTCTGCCCGTGCCGGTGCCGAGAAGACGCCAGCAGGAGCTTTCACGGTCATTTGCTGACCCGGCACACCCACCACGCGCTTGGCCGTTGCTCGATATTTCGGAACCTCCATCGGCTAAGCCCTCATAAATATAGAGGCAGCTTTGCTCGCGCCGCCGAGCAGACTCTGCGTGGCCTGAGTGCGAAGTGCTGCACCTCGCGATGCACCGCTCAATTGTTCAAGGTTACCCCTCAGTCGATCTTGAACCGCTCCCTCACGCTGAGCATCTGCGCTTACTCGCATGGCGTAATCATTGCGGCGCTGCTGGTCCTCAAACTCGTCAGCATTATACGCGAGCTGCAGGGCGGCTGAGCCCTCCAGCATCCATCCGTTGTGCTGTAGCGCGAGCTCCGTCCCTGCCTGCAGGTCTGCAAATTCTTGCGCGTCATCTTGACGATCGAGCAGATTGATCTGACCGATCTCACGCGCCTGCTGCTCTTTAATCTTCGCATCACGCTCAGCGAGCGTCTGGTTATAGGTGCCGACCTGCTCTTCGGTTTTGGCCGCTTGGCGATATGACCGCGATGCCATAACGCCGCCCACGACGGCTGTTGCTGCAGCTACGCCTGCTAGTACGAGTTTAATGGCTGGCATCCAAAACCTTCGCGTATCTAAAATAATCGGCACCCTCAACGCCGAAACGACGCATGAGGCCCTCGCGCTCGAAGCCCAGCCATTCGGCCAGGCGTATCGCTTTCTCAAACTTGTGATGGATGTTCGCCTGCGCGCGGTAAATCCCGCGCTGCCACATCACGTCATCAAACATTGTGCGTATTTGCCGAGCGACCTTGATCTGATGCCGCCCGACATCGTCGGAAGAAATCATCCAGGCCTCGGCCACTCCCTTCCACAACGGGACCAGACCAGCGCTGGCGACGATCCTGCCATCGACCTCAGCGCTCCAGCTCATTCCTTGAACGCGCATCTGCGCCATATGTAGATAGAAGCCTGGCACCGGCTCCTCACCGGCCATCTCCTCCTCGGCATGCCTGACCTCGAACTGTTTGAGGTTCAACGATCGAAGGTCTGCAGTCTCGGATAGACGCCGATGATCGTCATCGGCAACGCCTGGTTCTGCGCTATGTAGATCTGACCCTCATGTCCGTAGCCACCGTCGAACTCGATATCTTTATCTCCGGTGAACAACGGCACCGCCGTATCCATCGCCATGGATGAATCTCTGAACGGAACGCGGTCATTGACCGTGGAGCTTTCGCCGACGAGCAAGCCAACTGTTCGATACAGGCGGACAGACACGTCTGAAATGCGTTTAGTCTTTCCCTGGCTGGTGCCTTCCTGTGATCCAGCATCCACCCGCAGTGTCAGCAGGTGAGATGTGAACGGCAGGCCGACGTGCGCCGATGTCGTCGTCCGTTCCAGCACAATCTGAGATGGGTCTGCAGCAGGGTGCCGCGTTGGATGTGTCGCGCCGTTTGCCAGGACTTCAACGTCGAAACCTCGCAAATGCTCGACGCCTGTCAGTGTCGAGGCAGCGGTGCCTGAGTATGTGAGGCCGCTATCAACATAGAACGCATCAGCGACATCGGTGCCGAAATCAAACAGCTTGAACCGCTCGACGTATCTCTTGGTCGCGGTCGTCCTAGTTGATGCATAGACCGTCATGGTGCCAGTGCCAGCGTCTGAGAAAGCTATCTTCTTCGCATCTGTATCTGCAGACGCACCAGCAGAATCAATGAATATTGAAAAGACATTGGTCGATACGTTGCGCGCGAAATAGACCGTCGCGCCATCGGCCTTGAAGATATTGGTGTCATCTCCAGCCTGCGCGCCCGTGGGCACGACGCCGTTGGTATCGAACGTGATGGCGGTGCCTGTCGATAAGCCATGATTGGTTGCATTGATCCGATTGTTTGTCGTGTCCGCGCCTGCGCTGAGAAGCAACGGTACATCTACAGTCCGCGCGACTATGACCCAGAGCTCATCCTCACTCGCGGTGCCGGGGATCGACGCGATCGATTCAACATGACCGTAAGTATAATCAACCGCCGATTTCGTAAACTTCCCCGCGATCTTGTGCCGGTGCCAGGCGACGACATCTTCGTCGCGGCGGTACGTCATCGCCGCCAGGACACCATCGTCACGAACGCACCAGAGGATTGAGTCCGGCTCTTTCATGTAGGCCATCTCGACGATGCCGCTCTCGGTGACATGCTCCGACAGGATCGTCAGGTCAGGCGCTTTATAAGAGTCGCTATCGAAATCGAATACGAGCTCCTGCACCTTTCTCGAATTGCGATGCAGGAACAGCGTGACGTTTGCCACCGTTTCCGGTCTGACATCTGCCGAGCCATAACTGCATTGTCTCTTGATCTGTGCGTTCGTCGGTGTCAGCGGACTGTCCGCACCGGAAGCCCTCACCGCGAATTCGCCGCCGACCGTGCCTACAAGAAGCGATCTCGTCGCTGACAGGTAGCGAATAGCATTTACCTGATTGGAAGCGATTGTGTACGTCAGCGCGTTCGTATCGATGACCGAACCATCGACCTCTGAGCCGGTGAAGTTTTCATAATCGCCGGAGCTGGAGAACCACAGCGTCTGCGGGTAATCCGTAGAACCGGCAAAGACCAGACGCTCTTCATAGAATGATACAGCGCCAGGGAAGCCGGTCGTCGTTGACCAGTGACCCAGCGCCCAATCCGTTGTCGCGCCGAGCGTTCCCACGATCGTGACCGTGTCGCCTGCAGCCTCTGTCACCAGATCATCGGCAGGCTTGAGAAGCATCGTATCGTCAGTCACCTGGACGATCTTCACTGCCTTATTGTTCGAGGTGCTTCCCGTGATGGTGACGACCATGTTGGCGGTGAAGCCTTCGTCGATGAAGTTCCTCCCGGTGTCTGTCAAACGATCGTTGTGTTCCAGGCCTGTCGAGTCAGGATCGCCTTCCGTAAAACTGATCGTCGTCGCCGTATAACTTGGCAGGATCTCTGCAGTGCCGTCCGGCATCGTGCCCACGGTCGCAGTGACCACTGTCGCCGAGCTGAAGGCGGTGATCTCAAAATAGCCGTTGAATATCTTCACGAGCCGTCCGACATCGGTCGAGGCGAACAGACTTGCGGAAGCAGTCAGCGTTGCACCGCTGCCAGATCGGGCGTTGGGCGTAATCGTTGTCGTCGTGACGTTAGCGTCGAGGAACGGGCCGTTGACGAAATCCACTTCGCTTAACGTCCAGGCATCGTGATCCGTCCTGGTCAGCGACCGCGTGCTGACGCTTGGGTGGCAGATGTACATAACGTCCGCTGACTGCGCGAACTTCAAGGCTCGAAGCTGCGCGGTCGTGTAAGGCGTCGCGATCTCATAGACGACATTCGCCACGCCGCCGGAGGTGTAGGTCGAGTAATCTCTGCTATCAATTCCGGCAAGCTCGAACGTATTTGTCGTCTTGTTGTCGATCTTGAAAGTGCGTGCATTCACCTGCGTCATGCCTGCGACTGAGCTGATGACAACATGCTCATCATCGTCGTAGCCGTGTGAGGTCGCGGTCACGACTGCTGGGTTTGCCTTTGTAATTGCAGTAATCGTCTTGTTGCCCTCAACGACCCTGCCGCCATCCTTGTAGACGCGCATATATAAATTGCCGAATTCAAGGATGTACGCCTGGGTGGTAGAGAACTCGAAGGGTATGAGTCTGCTCTGCGCCGATGAGTTTTTAATCTCCCCGATATACTCGGTGCCAGGTCGCCGGGTCAGACCGCCGTGGGGATGGACGATGAAGTTTTCTATCTCTTCCGCAGCAGAACCATACTTCGCCAGGTCGGTTCTGCCATGAAGACGCGGAGAGAACTCACCAGCCGTGAAAGCGGTGAATGCAGGAGACGCCTGCGCCATTTAGAATCGCGCTTCAATAAATGTGTCTGCAACGATCGCGTCTGGATAGCCCTCCTGGGCGTCCGCAAACCGCGCTTCCTTGAGCTTGATCTCGTACATCGCGAACATGTTGGTGCTGAGGGTGCTTGACCCAACCAGCGGGTAGGCGATGTCTGACGCCAGGCGCGCAGCCAGAGCTTCGATCAGTAGGAAATCGTACATGTTGGGGTCTTCATCGCGAGCGACGTACTGAATGTAAACCGTCCCCTCATCCGTCAGCAGGTAGCGATTGCCCTCGACCTTGAACTCGATGTCTCGCCGCTCGTCGTCTCCATCATCCGAGATCGTGAGAACGCGCAGGCAGTAAGGGTCGGAGGGCAAGCTATATCGGTAGGCGAACTTGTACACGGGAGCGGTAGCATCCTGCCCCAACTTGACCCTGCGGATCAGGCAATTCCAGGGATGCGCGCGGAACACGGCATCGCGGATGAACGTGTAGCGCTGATTGCAGACACGCGCGGCCTTAGAGTCCTCGGTCAGCGACGTGATGATCGAGCTACCGACCATGTTTAGCGCACTGTTTACGATGTCCACATTCGATGTCATGCAGAATCCTCAAAAAGAAAGAGGGGGGGCCGAAGCCCCCCCGATACTCAGTCGAGAATGTAGGTGATGAGCCAGCTCAAATCGCCAGCCGTGTCACCTGCTGCCGGGAACGCCAGACCAATCAGGTAGTAGCCACCTGGGTCGGTGCTGTCGCCAGCATCCTCAAAGACCTGCTGGCCCATGAGGTTCACATTGCGAGCCTCGAACGCAACTTCTGTACCTGTCAACACAGCAGCCCGAAGGTCTGTAATTGCGCTGGCATAGCAGTCTGCATCCTTGGCAGTTACGTCTCCATCGGCGGTGTAAAGGCCGACATTGCAAGTGTTGGTCGTACCCGAATCAAGGTCGTCGTTGTAGAGCTTGATGCTTACAACAGCGGCATTGGTCGGGACTTGCGCCAACATTACGGTATCGCTTGCAGATAAATCGCCAGCGGCCAGAGCCACCGTTCCGCAAGCAACGCGCATTGATCCACCGAGTTCATGCGTAGGGTTATGAACGGGCGGGCTCGCCAAGAAATTCGTGACGAGATCAGTATTGACGTTAGCCATCTGTCATTCCTTTCCTGTCTACTCGTTGCACGCGATTTCGACGACTTTCTCTTCTTCCATCCTCGTGCAGCCAATCGACATTGCGGCATACACTTGGGTGGAATAACTCTTGTCCGCACGCTCGTCGATTCGCGCTGACATGTCTTTACCAACGGCGAGAGTGATGCCGTCCTCTGCCCAGGCGATTACCTGGCGGGAGGTGCCGTCATCATCCAGCCGATTAGTAACGATGAACTCGAATCCAACGTAGGAATTGACCTCGCCAGTTGCGAGAGCTTTTACCGTGTTGAAGTCTGAGCTCGTTACTGTCGTGTTGTTGAGCAGGTCTTCAATCTGCTCAGGACTTACTGCAATCCAGCGCTTGATACTTGGATCAACGTCGTTTGCATCCAAGATTTTCTTCGCGCTGATGAGCTTGGCAATCGTCAAGCCCGCAGAGCCGTGAGCAATTTTCTGACCAGCAGGCAACGTCGTCGAGGTGCTACCCGAAGCACCCGTTTTCGCCGTGCCTATTGCGGCATCGATGATGACATCATCCATTGCACGACCTAAGCCTGCGGCTGCTGCCTGGGCATAAGTCGATGTTGGATCAGCCAACATCCTCACCTTGTCTTGATCGTCAATCAGGTCGGCCCACTCATAGTCTGTCAGCGCGACTTGCCGACGTGAGTGAGGCGTCGTTCATACCCGCTACGGCTTTCGCCGCCAGCAAAAATGCTGTTTGTGGTCTGGACTTTCTCTTGACCGTCGCCCGTAGCGTTACGGTTTCGCCCGTTAAGTCTCTACACCTTCCGCTTTGCGGCTTGGCTCGGGATCACCAGATTAAAGGCTTCCCCGAATTTGAGCGATTTTCAGCAAGCTGTTTCCAACCTGCCAGGCAACTAGTTTACCAATGGCGTATCCGCATGCCGCGATGTGCGTTGAATTGCGGCGGCGGAACCAACCTGATCAAAGAACGCCTTCTCGCCCGTCACCGTTTCCACGCGAACGGCCTTGCGGAGCAGCGAACCACGTTGCTGCGCCAACAGGGCGACGTTTGCGGAGAATTGATTGACGAACGCAGTAGTGATCTGCGTACTCATTGAGGTCTCCAAGAACGAGAGTTCTCAGAGGGCTATCCGCAGGATCGCGGACCTTCCTGCCGGTTAGGCCGACTACTCCGCTGTCTTTCCAGCAGTCAGCAGGACGCTACTGACGCTACCCTGACTTCTTCGTTGCACGCCTGGCTCGCGTCTTCGGGGCCGGTGCTTCTTCCGGTTGTCCCACGTCCGCGACCCAAGACCACAACTCCTCGCAATACTCCATCGGTGACTTGATCGTGTTTACCGATGCCGAATGCAAGGCCGTCTCTAAAACCTTCGCGCGGAGCTGCATGACCTGCAGGTCAGCGTCTTTATACGGGGTCATCGCCATGTACGAACTCCCTTAATCTGAGAGCATCGGCTACCGCTGCCGAATGCCCTGGATGATTTCGATCCCAGTAGGGACCGCCCGGCGTCTCAATTTTTGCGAGCTCGCGCTGCGCGTCATCAGGCGTGATCGAGCCGTCTGACTTTGGAGCTTTAATCGAGTCCTCACCGAGCTTGGCGCGCATCATGTCTCCAATGTTTGCGAACGTGCGGACAAGGTCAGGGTGCGATCCCAGAGGCCTGCCGTCTTCGAGCGTGAGTTCGAGGAGACCATCACCGCCGTGTTCCTGCATGACAGCCTTGGCAATGCCAACCTTGTTATCAAAAGCCTTCCCGTATTCCTTCTGCAGCTCGCGAATGCCTTCCTGCTCGCGTGCCTCGGCCTCGATCGCTGCATCGCCCGGCGACTGCTCGGCGACACCCGCCATCGAGTTGTATTCATCGGCGAGCGTCTGAGCTTGCTGCGGTGTCAGCCCCACTTTGTGAGCGGTTTGCTGGAACCATCCGATCAGCTCCGGGTTCGCATCCATCCCGTCAGGGACGTTATTCATTTCGAGCTCATAGCCTTCTGGCGCTTCAGGACGACCAAGTTTTGAATAGACCTGGTTCCATTCCTCTTCGGTGCCGTGTGTCCCGGGGATGGCGATCTTGTCCGCGCCGACCATGCGCTGAGCGTTGACGTAACTCTGCGCCATCGTCTGCACGTCGGGGATGTGCGCGATCGACGGATCGCGTTGCAATTCCTCGGACAGCCCGGTCTTCCAATCTGCACTTGCAGACTCGCCAGACCCCTCGGGGGCTACCTCTTGAGCTTCTGCGACATCACTCACGATTTACTCCTCTGCTTGTGTTGGTCTCTCTCGATTGTCGTCGTCTCTCAGCATGTCCATGATCCACAGGACAACGTGACGCTGGCCTTCCAGGAAGAAAGTCTCGCCAGGCTTTTCGCTCCATGTCGTCTGGTAAAAATTGCATCTGGCCTGCAGGTCGCTGAGAACCCTCTGACCGTCCGTCGTGCCGAACACAAGACGGTAAGCATTCCTCAGATTCTGAATTTCCTGTGGCGTCATTGCTGCGTCATACCGCCGACAGCTTTCAACGCGGGAGCTGCCGCACCTGCCGCATCAGCGACCTGGCTGGCCTGATCGAGCTGCGCCTGCTGAGCCTGCTGCTGCGCACGCTCCTCACGCATCGCCATCACTTCGCCTTCAGGACGCAGGACGCTGGCCGGAACGCCGACCGTCTTGGTCACGAACTGCACCAGGCCATCCATGTCGATGTAGTCGAAGATCGAGGGGTCGAGCTGTGCCAGCGGGTTGAGGATCTCGAACATCCGCATGGTGGAGTTCAACTCGCCCTGACGCTGCGCCTTCGCCAGCGGTGAGACGTACTCGATGTCTATATTCCCGGTCTGCAGATACTCCGGTGCTGGCTCGAATATCTTCTGCTTCGCTAAAAGATTGAAGGAACGGGTGATCAGAGGTTGCAACATCTCTGCCTGCAGCCTTCCGAGCACTGGGCCGAGCAGACGCATCTTCTCTTCGTTTCTGGCAATGACTTCTGTTGCAGTCATGTTTGGCGACTCACGCAGCATGAGCTGATCGACAAAGAATGCCTGACGTATAGCGTTGCGGCGTTGCTCTTCGATATTCAGGCCCAGCGGTGTGTTAGCACCGGTCATCAAGGGCTCGATGCGATCCCTTGTCCCCGATCGGTAGAAATTCAGCCCGCCTGGTGTAACGCGGACCGGCAGGACGAAGCCGTCATCAGGGACGAGCAGGGGAGGATCAACCTGCTTCTGTGCAGACTTGATCGTCGTCTTTGACATTTCTTGTAACATCTTCGTGTCAGGCAATGCCGTCATTGCACACGATCTTCCGTAACCCTGCTCGAACGAGGCCTTGAGGAATCTCGGAGCGACATAAGGGAACTCATCAAAGCCCGACTCAGCTATCAGCCACTTGTTCTCTGGATCTATGTGGCACGACATCCACGGCATGTTCATGTTGTCTTTGATGCCAGGATCTCGTTCGTCTCGCGGCTGCACATAGTGCAGGAGCTCAAGCATCTCGTAGGGGTTGTCTTTAATCCTTCCCTTCAATGCCGGGCCGACATCATCACCCCACAGCGTCCGAGCATCCCTGCCGGACATTTTATATTTCCGCACGACCGTATCGACCCGACCGTGTTCGTCTTCAGCGAGATAACATTCAGCGATATGCCTGGTTGAATACCTGAGCTGCGTGATGTCATCAGAATCGATGAACATGACAGCGGTGCCGAAGGCGACCAGGTCTGCGTAGAGCTCGTGAACCTGTTCCTGAAAGTTCGATCGGGCGAAGGCGTCGTACATGGCCTTCTCAGCACCTTCGAGCCACTCTTTCGCGAGATCATCGCCATCGAGCATCGGATCGGTAAATCGCAGAGAGAACCAGGGCATCGATGCCGAGGTCAGCATTCCGTGCAGTGAAGCGGTAAGCAGCTCGGCAGCATGAATGGCAGTGCCGTCAAATATCTTCTCTGTTCTCTTATCTCCGTCCGTTCTCTTCCGGGTGATGTCCGCCTTGCGCGGAACCATATAGTCGGCGATTTCCTGCCAGTGATTTTCCCAGACGCTGCGCTGTGTCTTGAGCGTGGAGAACCTGTTGAGCAGGGTGCCGACTTTTTCTTTCTCGCGTTCGTTTCTAGCCATCTATCCGCCTAACAGAGTTTTCTTCTGCGTAAGTGCCTGCCTAGACAGACCGACCGGCGTTGTCCTGACGAATCGGCTACGACCGCGCCCCCGAGGCCTGCCTGGTGCCGCCGTTGTGGTCGAAGGGCTTGCCCCCGAGATAACGGGACGGGGCGTGACTGCCTGCACCGCAGGCCTGGCAGGTGTACTCGGTTGCGCTGGCTGACTTGGCTGCGGTCCACCAGGAGGAGGAATAACTGTTGGAGCCGGAGTGCCCATCGGTGAGGGAGGCACCGATGGCGCAGCAGGCGCGGGCGCGGGCGTAGTAGGTGTTGTAGTTCGACGTGGCGCGGGAGCTGGGGTAGCTGGAGCTGGAGCTGGTTGTGGAGCTGGTGGTGCAGGTGCGCGGCCCTCTCTTGGTGCTGGAGCTGGCGCTGGAGCCGGAGCTGGAGCTGGAGCAGCGCGCTGGATCGGCACGACCTGGAATGATCTGGGCGTCACGAGCTTAAAACCCTGCGTCGGGTCGTTATCTGCGGACACCTGCGTGCCCTTCAGCCGCTTGAATTGATCGGGGGTCAGGCGTTCACTCTCGCCTTCCTGACCTCTGCGTTCATAGAATGGATCGCCGACCGTTTCCTTATACTCATAACCGGCAGGCAACTTTTGTGGCGGCGGCTTTGGGCCAAAGAATCTGGCAAACGGTTTGGCGATTGTTTCAACAACTTTACTCATATCAGTAACCCATCAGGCCTCTCTTGATGACCGGCGCGGGTGAAAGAAGACCTTGTGGCCCTGTCTTTCTTGTGGCGCGGCGTCCTTTTCGACTAGCGACTTCGCGCTCAGTCTTCCGGCCCGCCGTCTCTGTATCGATCACTGAGGCAGGCATGATGCGCTCGCGTTGTGGCATCGGCGTCGGCTCAGTATCCGGCGAGGTAACCACGGCCTCGCGCTCTTCTTCACGCTCTGCCAGAACCTCTGTCGGCGTCCTGTCTTCAGAATCGCCAATAGCGCGAACAGGAGTCGTCGGCGGTGGAGGAGGTGGCGGCGGTAGGGAGGGTGTCGGCGCTGATTTACCCATTGATCAAATCCATCGACATTCTGATTTCAAAATTCCGTATAGAGCGCCATCTTCATCGTCGGCGTAGAAACTTCTGATCGTGCCTTCGTGCGCCCAGCCCAGGCCTTCAACAACCCTGCGGCTTCTCTTATTGCTCGCAGCAATCACACATGAAATGCGTTCAACGCCGAGCTGCTCGAATGGATAGCGAAATAACAACTGCACCCTCGATCGGGTGAGCACGGACGGGTCGTCACAGGCCGCGTGGTACTGAACGTCGCGCCCTCTGAATTCGTTAAAAGCACCGCCGTAGAGGATCGGCCCGCCACGCTCTCTGAAGGCTATGCATCTGCACGGCTCCAGGTTCTGCGTGTACGGCACCCGCTCTTCAATCCAGGCAGCGATCTCGTAATCGATCGGCCCCATGTAAGGGTCTTCAGTCTCATCGAGCAGCAGCTCTATGTGATCAGTCTCTCCAAGCGTCACGCAAAGACCTGATATTCCATTTCGGCATGCGCCTGCGGCGCGCGCCCGGGGAACCTCGCATCGTCTTCAATACCGACGCACATGTATCTGAAAGCGTCGGCGGCATGAGACGACCAATCGTGAACAGGCGTCATCCTGAAAGACCTGGTCCGCTCGTTATATGCACGATGATAGTGCCTGAGAGCTTCGAGGCCGTGCTCGCATGTACGCCTGTCAAAGAATGTCTTCGGTATCGTTATCGCCGCAGCGTGGAGACCATCCTCGACCGGTAGTTTTCGCACCACTCGAAAAGTGATTCCGAGGTCGTATGCAGTTTCGATGCGGCTGCGGCCAGTCCCCAGCTCACGTACCGCAATATCAGGAGGGGCATAGTGACGACCGTATAGATAATCACGCTCATCGAGAACGCGAGCGAAATGCGGCAGGCCTTCGCCCCTTTCTTCATAATAATCAATAACATGTATCGCTCTCCCAACAATCTGGTAGAACCATATCGCCGTCGCGTCCGCGACACCCAAATCCCAGGCCGTATGAACAGGATGCGCCGGGTCGTATGGCACCTCTGTAATCTGCCCGTCTTCCTCGATCTTCTGCAGTTCCTTGCCCCAGATGCTGCCGGGCACGTTGGCGACCCAGGAACACTCGAACTCCTGGGCGTAAGCATCCTCGGACATCATCGTCCTGGCGGCTTCAAGCTCGTCTTCAGGAAGTATCTTTGTGCTCGAAGCACCGGCCAGATAAGCGAACCAGTGATCGGGGCTGTTCACAGCTTCCCGGTACAGCTCATAAAATGCGTTGTGTCCTCGCGGTGTACCGATCGCGATCATGTAACCCTTGCGATCAGACAGCGCTGGCCTGACGATCTCAGGTAGGACAGGCTCAGGCATGTCTGCATACTCATCGAGCACGATGCCGTCGAAATATCTGCCCCTGAGCGTCTGATAGTTATCCGCGCCCAGGAGCTCGATCCTTGAGCCATTCGGCAAATCGACCCTGAGCTCCGTCTCGTGATACCGCGTGCCAGGTATCGGCTTGCAGAACTGCTTCGTGTAGTCCCACATGATCGACTTCGCCTGCTTGTACGTCCCGGTCAGGAACGCAAATCGGGCATTGTCCAGGTCTGTGGTGACAGCATCCCGTATGAGATGATTGATGCACATGACAGACTTGCCTGCCCGCCTGTGCAGGACCAGGCAGGACCAGCGCTTTCTGGATATCTCCTGGTGTAAGTAAGCCTGCAAGTCCCTTGGCGCGTAAGGGATCTCTATTTCGGTCACGATTTCTCGATCAGCTTCCGTATCCGCGCTTCAATTACTGGCAGTAGGCGTATGGCTGAAAAGCCAATCAGAAACGAGAGCGCCGGACCCCAGGTGATGTCTAATTCGTAGTGCATCATCACAGGTGGTAGGAACAGCTCGGCAGCGATCCATCCCACGCCAATGGCGATAACAAGGTCGATCCACTTGATGGCACGATTGACAGCCCAGTTGCATGCACCGCCGATGGTCGCGCTGCCAATACAGCAAGCCTTCACGCCGATCGCGAGAATAAGCGCTTCCATTACGTCTGCTCACCCTGGCAGCATTCGATCAAGACACGATGGCACGATCCGCACTGGGCATGACCATGCAACCAGACAAGCCTTGTCACCTGGCCGCACCAGTCGCAGGTGGTCAGGCTATGCTGGCGGGTAGACGGTATCGGAGAGGATTCTGGCTTCGACGGCACGAAGAACCTGCGAGGCTTCGAGCTTGTTGACGACCTTGGCGTCGTCGATGATGACAGTCACGCCGGTAGAAGTGCTCCCGCCGTCTGCGTCTGCATAGACCTCGGGTAGCGTGTTGACGTTGCCGGTAACGGTGTAAGTACCCATGAGTGCTCCTTTCGTGTGTGTGCTCAGTGTGTGGGGATGGGGCCACCGAGCGGGTATATATATCTATACATACCCCGCCACTTTTTCGGGGGGGTGGGGGGTGCCGTTGTCGAAAACGCGGAAGCCCGCGCTCAGCCTACGTTACAGCGTGCCGCGCCGCGCCGATCGAGCATAGCCACCAGCGACAGAGTGGTTCGCCACCACAAAGATCAAAGAAAATAATTAAAGCAGGGCAGGGGGTTAGCCTCTCAGCTCTGCCCGATGCGTACCTCTGGCGTACCTAGCCTCGATCGCAGCCAGAGCTCGCGCGGGAAAGGCGATGCCGATGTGCATCACACCTGTCAATCCTCACTCTCTCTCTCCGTATCGCACGGCCTGCTGTCATCAAGCTCCATGATCAGCGCTGCACATGCAGCACAGTGCCATCCATCGTCGCTACGTCTCAGCTCTCCTTGGTGGCTGCACGCCTTGCACCTGACGATCATGGCGTCTGCACCTCGGGCTGTTCGAGTGCCTGGCGGTCTGGCCTCACGATCTGTCCGCCTTGTCCATAGAGCTGCAAGCACGAGACCTTCATAGGTGTCAGCAGTGACAGCACCCACGATCCCTCGGTGTCTTGCCGGATCTCAGCAACCATTGCCCCGCCCTGGATGATCCCCATCCAGACCAGACGCAGCCCGTGCTCTTCGCTGAACTTCCTCGCATCCACAACGGTGCGACAAGACAGGGGGTTCGCAAGTACCTGAGAGGCAGGCAACAGCAGAGACAGCGCCATGAGAGCGACAGCGCAGCATTTCATTCAATGTCCTGGTGGAATTCGGCGCGAAGAATCGAGCCTAGATGGTTCCACTACAAAAGCAGGTACACTTCGTCAACGGTGACATTCTGTGCATACTGCATCACACCATGTCATCAGTCTTCCAGACGATGTGAAAGAGCAACCAGCGCAGCCATATACTGACGCTTGATCGTTCGCCGATCGACGTGCCTCTGCCTGGCGATCCTCGCGTAATGCGGCTTCACTCTATTCACTGCGCTATAGGCGACAGCCCAGATCAGCTGTCGATCTTTGTCTTCAAGTATCAGTGATAACTTCATAGCTAGATCATACCGATCGATCTGCTCGCTCGATGGCGTGAGCCTGACTCGCGTTTCAGGGTCTGCATAGCTCAACCATTCAGCCTGCATCTCAGGCCAGAACGATGTCCGCGCCCGCTGCCAGGCGGAAGGCATCCAGGCCTCTGTCTGGGCTGCTTCGAGGAAGAGCTGGTGGAGTTGATCAGCTGTCATCATCGAGGAGATCATTCAGATATCTATCTCTGAGCTTTTGGCGTGCTATGGCTTCTCGATAGCTCCGAGAGAGGGTCTTTTTTGATTTTCGCAGTAGTGCATCGACACGCTCGTCACGGGGCGTGCAGTCTGTGTTTATTCGTAGGCTTGACACCTTTTTTGGGTCACCCATAGTAAGCATCTCGCTTTTGAGCATCCCCAAGACTCATCAAAACAACCTCGGCGCGCGACATTCAGCTCTAGCCTTTTGGATTAGCGAGCTGATGACGCGCAGGCACCCAGGCGCAACGAAGCGATAGCGCTTCGCTGCGCAGGTTGGTCGATTTTGGTGACAGTTGCGTCTGCTCAAAAGACCCCCCGATGACACCATGTAACCCCCCTTAAATCACTCTTCAGATGCGTGTCTCGACAGCCATTGCCGGACCTGCTCAGGCACCTTCGCGGTGTCGCTCCTGATGATGTGATTCACCTGTCCCCGGGTCAGACCCCAGAGCTGCGCGGCAGCATCCACAGAGAGCTCGGCATCGACCATTGTCCGTGCCAGGCGCTGAGACCAGAGAGCTCGTTCGCGGCGGCTCAGATGATCGAAATCAGTAGGCATATCAGCACCGTGAAAAGGGCTATCTCAAAACCCCTCAACGGCTCACGCTTCGGTCTTCTCGCTTCCATCGAGCAGTAGAGAACACGCTGGAGGGGAGTGCACTCGCTAAGCGTCTTCATCGATCTGGAATGTGTGTGGTGATTGGCCGTCATAGATCGGCTCATCGTGAGCGTATTGGGGGTCCGTTAAAACTTCTGGCCTGTACTTTGAGAGCTTCGCATCACGGCAGTTGGCGCAGACCTCAGTTAATGGAATGCCGCGTGCATCGTTCTTGGTCCAGCGGTAGTCGTCGCAGGCAACGAACCCGCGAACACCTGGGTAGATGTAGCATTGTCTTCGTCCCATCATCTCTCCAATCCATTCCACGCTATCGCTAATTCCTGCAACACATCGTCGCCGGTCATGCTGATGCCCCAATGTCGGCAACAGGCTGTCATCATCTCCCTGTGCGTCCACCCATGACGCTGCCAGTAGAGGTATTGCTCGACGACCATCGCTTGCAGATCCTCATTCATGCTGCCTCGAACTTGTCTGTCTCTGCTCCCCAGGCGTCCCAGCCAGGCCAGGACTGTCGTGCGAACATCTCTAGGTATGGACCGCCGACGAGCTGCTGGATGCGTCGGTAAATCTCGTCAGGTTTGCGTGAGTGTTCACGCCTGGGAGCTTCAATAATCTGGCGCACGCCGCCGCTGAGGCGTTTAGGCTTCCCCTTGGTTGCCAGCAGACAGAGCTCAGCCTGCTTGCGAGACCAGTACCCCATCCCGATCGATGGCTTGACCCAGATGAATGCCACGGTCTTGTAGGTAAACCCCCAGGCTTCGATCAGCTCCAGGGCGTGCGGCATATGTGCGTCAACGACCCACATCAGCAGCGCGCAGTCATCAGCAGCAGGCAGCTCCAGACCCCGCAGATCCTCCAAAGACATCGTCTGGTAATGGCGCTTGGGGTTCTTTTTCTCGCCCTTCGAGGACCAGTTCTGAAACCGCCACGGGGGGTCAGCAAGGATGGCACCGTATGTCATGCCGCTGCCGCATCGAGCTGCTGGAGAAGCATGGCGTTTCCGTTCCCGATGTTGAGCTCAATCCTGGTGGACAGAAATCCTTGAACTTCCGCGATCGAGTGAACGGTGGCGACATGGCAGGCGCAGTTTCTCAGGGCGCGATGAACCTCCTGCTGGTTCTCATTCATCCGGCCTTTTTTTGCCTTCACTTCCAGAAAGATCGGCGCGAACTGGTATCCATCTTCGCCGGTCAGAAAGCCCTTCGGCGGGACAAATATCTCAAGATCAGGCCAGCCCCAGCGTGTCCCGAGTGATCTCAGCTTCCGTTTATGCGAGACGTGCCTGATGCCTTCATTCGGAGAGTGATGGATGATCGAATCCTGTGGCAGCACCAGGGCCAGCCAATCAACAATGCGCTTCTGGATGGCAGCTTCAGTCCCCATCTGCCGCAGCCCACGGCGTTGGGTCCAGCTCTCGCCGCCGCTCCCAGTCAGAGAAAGTCACCATCGAGTGCGTGGCTTTAGCAATGCGAGACATCAGAGGAGCGCTTGGATGTCGCCGCCCAGCCTTCAGATGCAGGATGTAGGACTTAGTTACACCGACCTGCTCGCCGACTTCTCGCGCGCTGCGGCCTGTCTCGCGCATGTAATCGAGAAAATCCATGTGCGCCTCCCATCCATCGAAAGGATGCACAGGTTGTCACCTGTTGAATAGATGACAAAGGAGGACATGTGTGACACCCTGACGCGATTAACACGCCCCGGGAGGATAGACGTGTCGGAAACTTCAACAGTGCTGCCGAAACACAATTTTATCGACGTTGAAACGGCGGAGGCGATCTCGGCATTCTGCGATGACATGTACCTCTGCTTCAGAGCGCCAGAAATGTTCGCCAAGGAATTTGGGCAGGAAAAATTCGATGAAATCAACACCGCGCAGATGCTGGTAGCGACATACGCTAGGACCAGGCTTTACGCCATGATCGCCGCGACGGAAGGGCCGATCCACGTCGCGAACGCTGTGCAGGGCGCGTGGACGCCTATTTCACCGATCGTGACGGTCGAGCGGATAATCCATCTGCGGATTCTTTATGGGCACTTTGCTTACAACTATTACAGCGACATGTCCGTTTACGAAAACTTCGGGTCGCTGGCGCAGGCGATCCGACACCTGGCGATAAATTTGCCGCAAGCTCAGCTCTACAAGCAGATAGATCGGTACGCTAAGCGAGGTTGGTATTGGACTGACCCGACAGAAAAAGACGAGCGCTCTCGCATGATCGCGCCCACGAGAATGGCTGAGCGCGAATGGCAAATCGCGACGGTCTGCAACGTCCTCGGATTAGCGCGGCATCAGGAGTGGAGAGACATCGCGCGAGATATCGAGAGCTTCACAGCGCAACTTTCAGGCTATCTGCAAAACTGGGCGTCGACCTTCGAGGGCGAATTCGGCATGCCCGTGGAGGGCATCAAAGATTTCGACCTGGGAGTCATGCCGCCGCTGAAATTTGACGTGAAGCACTGACCGATACACCTAGTGCCCGGCTCGCCGCGAAACGCATCATGTGGGAATAGTTACAAAAATTCGTACGATTATTGGGAAAGGTATTTGATGGCGCGACCCCTTAACCTAGCTGCAGCTCGTGAGCGCGCACACTTGAATGCAGCGCAGCTTGCCAGGGGCCTGGGAATGATCCCAGCATCCTATCGCCGCATCGAGCGTGGCGAACGCAAGTGCTCTGCAGAATTGTTGGCGCGCATCGCGGACGTTTTGGGTGTGAGTGTTACAGCGCTTTATGAAGGGGAAGAAAACGAGGTAGTGATTGGTGCGGTCGTGGGGGCCGAGAGAAAAGCAGATCTTCCTGTCTGGGGCGTAGCGACACTCAACGGCTTTGAGGTTGAGATGGTTGTGACTGGCATGAATGTTGAGAGGCCTTCGAGCGTGGCGGATGTCCCCACTGCATACGCCGTCCACGTTCATAATGACGATGCCGCTCCGTTCGCTGCTAAGGGCTATACGCTCATCATCAATCCCGTCCTGCCTGTCTCTGAAGGACAATGGGTACTTGTCGGAATGAAGAAGGGCGATCGTGTCCTGGCAGAAATCTGGAGGTACGGCGGCAGCTCTGCGAAAGTAATCTCGCTGGTCCGCAATGGCACAGTGCGATCTGCAAAGATTAAAGACATCGAGCGGATGGATAAAATTGTCGAGGTTCGCCTGCCATGACCGTTGCATTCGCGCATGGTGAATGTTTCTCCTGCAAGAAAATCTTCAGCTTCAACCCCAAGCGCGTGCCATCATTCCCTGTTGATGGTGTCCGCGAGCCAGTCTGTCGCGAGTGCATGGATCTGGCGAACGCTAACCGTGCCGCGAAGGGTATGGATGCGCATCCCATTTACTCAGACGCTTACGATCCGATCGACGCAGACGAGTTGTAAAAGAATTTCCACAGCGCTATCCACAAGAAATTAGACCAGACCGACTTGTCACCTATTGACGCCAATTCGTCCCCTTTGCATTCTAGTGCAGAGGGAGTTCGAGATGGCAAAAGTACCCGAGCACTACAAATCGCGTGGGATATCTCACTGGTCCCCCTCAAAACTTAATACGCCGTTCTGGCTCGTACTGGCTGAATACGCCTACCGCCTTCCCAAATATTTTGAAGCACGCCGCGATCAGCGCGCTGGTGATCCAGAGGCCGATCTGCGGGTTAAGCACTACACGAAAATCGGTTCTATCAAAATGGAGGCTGGCTCTGATGTCGGAGAAGCAGCCATGCAGGTCGTCAATGGCGCGCTGACCGAAAGCGAGGCCGTCGCAGATATGATCGCGACGCTGCAGACGTACAAGCCAGCGAATAGGAAAGATCACTCAGTCACAGATCACCTGCTTTCAGACGATGGCTCAGCAATAAGCAAAACCCTCGAAAATGCTGTGTCCGGCCTGCGTGAAATCTTCACCGGCGCGAACGAAGTCAACACTGAGGAGAGAGTATCAATCGAACTGCCAGGGGTCGATGTGCCATCGATCGGCTACTGCGACGGCAGAGGCGGTGGAGTGATCGTCGAGCTGAAGACGCGATGGGATAAAGCAAGCAATTCAAAGTCTGGCTATTCGAATAACTCGGTGCCAGCCGCGCCAATCGATCGCGATGTCCTGCAGATCGCGCACTATCAAAAGCACTTCGGAGGCACCGCGAAACTGCTCTACGCAAATCGTATCAATCATCGAATCTTTGAAATCCCGCAGGCTGATCTCAATGAGGCGATTGAGATGGCGGCAGCGACAGCTCGGAAGCGTCAGAGGATGCTGGAGCGCACTGATACGGTGGAGGCCATCATGGACCTGTGCGAGCCAGATTGGTCCTATTGGATGCTGCAATCGAACTACACACCCGAATTCATCCTGGAGCTGAAGCAAGCGTTCTATGGAGCGTGACTGCCCTGAATGCGACGGATGGGGATTCCATGAATGGAAACTGACCGAGACCAGATTTAAGCAGACGGCCTGCGAGAGATGCCTGGGCAGCGGAAAGATCGAGGTGGAGGGGGAAGAAGATGACGACGGTGAGGAGTGACCTGATCAATAAAATTCCAGCCGCGCCTGATGTCGCGCCGCCGATGTTCGAGGGCTTGCAGTCATCGATGATAGACAAGCTGGCAGAGGCCAAGGCAAAGGCCGACGCTACGCTGAGGAACGCGCCTAAGTCATCGAAGAATCCGTTCTTCAATTCCGAATACGCCGACCTCGATGTCATCACGCGGATCGTCAGGCCGATCTACGGCGAGCATGGTCTCGCATTCACCCAGGCACCCTGGCAAAGCGAAGACGGTGAAATCCTGATCACAACGCTGATCCATGAGAGCGGTCAGTGGATGCGGTCTGCAATGAAGATCAAGGCCGTGCCGAATAATAAGGGGGAGGTCACCCCGCAAAGCGTGGGCAGCGCGATCACTTATGCGAAACGCTACTCACTCGCCGCGATGGCGAACATCGCGCAGACCGGTGAAGACGATGACGGAAATCTCGCATCTGATTCGATCGATGAGGCAGATCCTGTCACTCCGACTGCTCCCACAGCGGTTGCCGTGGCAGACCCTGCTTCATCATCAACGGGAGAGGTGGCGGTGATATCCAGCCCAGCCGCTACCTCTCCCCGCGATCTCTCAGACATTGACATCGTGAAGGATCTCGAAGCCGTCAGCTCCGCTTCTGAGCTGCAGGAATGGAAGCGGGACAACGGCGCGGAGATGAGCGACCTGAAAGAACACGATCCTCCTCTCTTCGAAGAATTGAAAACAATCGGGAAATTTAAGGAGAGCGCATATGGCTGAGCCAGCGAAACTTTCTATGAATCTTTTCTGCAATGAGGGCGATGGCCTGGTCTCGATGGTTCAGACCGACCGTGGTCCGGTCTCGATTACGCCGATGCAGTTCGTCCAGGGCTGGCAGAGCCGTCGTCCGCCATTCAGCAATGGTGATGTCATCGTCAAGGAAACGCTTGCCGCTGGCACCTACGAAGTCGCGGGATGGGCGAACGACGAAGTCAGGGCCAATTGGACCGATCCATCAGGCAAGCGACAAAAAGTTCTTGTCTCGCGACGTGGACAGGCACCCGATACGTCGAACGATCCAACGCCGCCGGAAGACGCTGAGATGAAGTCAGCAACCTATTTGAATGTCGCCGTGAAGACGAAGACGCCACGGGAGAACGTATCGCCGAAGAAAGGGATGTTCGATGACTGATCGAGACCAGAACAGCAAGTTCGTCTCCATCTACGATGCGTCGATGGTTCTTTTCGGCGAAGGTGGAAATTCTGGTCGCCGCCGGATCAAACTGATGATCGAAGTTGGGCGGCTCGACGGGCAGCAGCTCACTGGCGAGGGGCGGGGGTCGCCGTACTGGGTAACGCGGGCCAGCCTCGATGCACTGATCAAAACACTCGATGACAATGAGCCTAACCAGGCCGCTTGAAGAAGCGATCAAGGTTCTCGGCGATCGAGCTGTCGAGCACGGCGATCATGTCGAGCTGCACCAGCGAATCGCGGACCTGTGGTCTGCCTATCTGATCACCTGGATCAAGCCGCACCAGGTTGCTGCGATGCTTGCGCTGATGAAACTCGCCAGATCGGAATCAAATCCCTCGAACCAGGATAATATCGTCGATTTCTGTGGATACGGCGCAATCATGGGCGATCTCCTGAAAATCGGCTCACACAGAGCTTCGCTGAGGGGGGTCGAAGAAGATTTATGACCTACGGGTCACGGGGAAACCAACGGCTGTCAGGGAGTCTCTGCGATGGGCAGAGATGGCGGTCGAAACCAAGGAGGAGAAAATGCAACGAGCGAGACTTAAAGTTCAGACTGAAGTCGAATTCATCAAGCTCGAAAAGGATTTTACGATCGAGGCTGGCGATTTTTTGGTGATCGGCGACATCGGTCAGGAAATTATCAAACCGGAAGACTTCGCGAGACGGTATGAATTGGACAAGGAGGATTTGCCACCACCTACTCACCGCCCATCTCGCGTTGGTGGAAGGAGGAAAAAGCGCAGAGATTTGAATACGCGCGTTTCTCAGGAGCTGAAAGAGGCGATCGACATTTTGTACGCCGAGCAATGCAAAGAATTCACGGCAGAGCAAATTGCTGATCCCAATCATCCCAAAGGAATCACCGTGCGAGCAATCTTGGAAAGCGGTTTAGTTTCAGAGCATTTGACGGAGAATAAAAACAAATCTGCGGCGGTCACCCATGTGGCGTATTGCTTGCTGGATCGCAAGATAATCGTCCGCGATAAGTTCTATGTGAATAGCGAAATCGGAAAGCGCGAATGCTGGCACTATCGCCCAGCATAAAAAAAGCGCCGCCTCTCGGGGCGGCGCAATAATTCAGGGAGATCTTTCGTTCAGCCGAACATTGCTTCGAGCGCGTCGGCTTCTTCGCTGGCTCGTTCGTTGTTTGAGATCCACTCACGATAATAGTCGCGCGTGACTTTCTCTTCAGAGTGGCCCATGAGATCGGTGATGCGACCGATCGAGAAGTCTGCATTGAAGAGCATCGATGCATAGAAGTGCCTGAGATCGTGCCAGGTCAGAAGGGTCACGCCGCAGTGCGCCGCCGCCTCTGCCTTCGTATCGAACTCAGCAGCGTCTGTCCTGGTCGAACCCTTCGAGACACCATGCTGGCCTGAGCGCAGGTGCGCCAGATCTTCATCACTGATGTCGGCAGAGATCGGCGTCACAGAATATTTCTTCGACTGCTTCCCACTGACCGTCAGCAGGTAACCGTTCTTCGCGAACTGAGCGCGATCCCAGGCGTTGGAAAATTGCTGGTGAGACCGGCCACCGAAAATCAAACGCTCGCTATTCACGACGGCTTGATCAACACTCCATTGATTGTGCTGCCGGGCAGCATCACCGTGCTGAGACTCACCGCGCAGCCGGAGTTCGTTCAGCCAGCGGCTTGAGATGCTGACATTCCTCACCTTCTCATGCTTCGGCAGGCCGATGACGTAGGTGCTCTGATCGACATGCTTCCATGCGCGATCGACGGTGACTTCGTTCTGCCCGACTGAAGGCAGACGGTCGAGAGACAGCGCCATCATCTCTGATGCGCGAAGACCCATCCGCGAGGCGATGACGATCGGCAGCTCTGCGTCGGCGTCGAGGCGACGGACCCAATGCAGGTAGCTGTCGAACTGCTGGCTCAAAGTCTCGAAGACTTCACGCTTGACGGCCTTGCGAGCGGAACGATCGGACTTCGGACCCTTGATGCCATCTGTGGGGTTATAGGTGATCCACTTCCGGCGGACTGCCAGGCGGAGTGCTTGTTTGATCTGCGACCAGATTTCACTCTGGGTCCGAGAGCCGACAGGGCGATCGCGAATCTCAGACATAAGG
>Ga0208030_1000553_pt1 | contig 25415 bp, 34 predicted proteins | sample MalvirDeepMed_M9_FD_184246 | JGI IMG/M metagenome (GOLD analysis project Ga0208030, IMG submission 184246) | Marine viral communities from the Global Malaspina Expedition - Malaspina viral metaG DeepMed_M9 (SPAdes) (version 2) | ecosystem: Environmental > Aquatic > Marine > Oceanic | place...
CTCCCCGTTTCCTAACATTTTCGCCCCCCCCCTGCCCTGCTGCCTGCTATCAACTACTGTCCCAGGGCTGACTTACGGTTGTGGCACCGCGTGCACAGCGGCTGCCAATTATCAACGTCCCAAAACAGCGTGAGGTTATCCCTATGCGGTATCACGTGATCTACAACGTTTGCAGCTGTCAGCCTGCCCTGCTTGCTGCACTCCAGGCACGTAGGATGCTTGCCCAGGAATAGCAGCCTGGCTTTCTGCCAGCGCCTACCATACCCACGTTGATAAGGATGTTTTTTTCCCGCGTCCTTGCGTGCCTGCCTTACCCTGTCCTGCTTGCACTTGCATGGCCCACGCCGGTGGCATCTCACACACAGGACTGGGGCAGCAGTAGGCATACCTTGTATTGTTGCCATATACGCACGGGTAGCAACAATGATTTGTATGCCACTATCTAAACGCCCAGCACCCTGGGTAATAGAGACGCTCTCGCGTAACGTCCACCGCTTCCGCTTCACTGTACGCGGTAGTGGATGGGTCCAGGATATGCTGCTGATATCGGACCTGCACTGGGATAACCCACACTGTAACAGGGAGCTGTTACGGCAGCATATGGACCAGGCAGTAGAGCGTAACGCCCCTATCATTGTGGTAGGTGATATGTTCTGCCTCATGCAGGGTAAGTATGATCCCCGCAGCTCTGGTGACGATATACGCCCAGAGCATGTAGGTGGTAACTACCTGGATAAGGTAATACAGACAGCAGTTGATTGGTTTGCCCCTTATGCTGAGCACCTGGCACTAGTGGGCCAGGGTAACCACGAAACAAACATCCTTAAGCGCCATGAGACTGATATGACTGAGCGCTTCTGCTCTGCTATGCGATACAGGCATGGTGCTATCACCCAGGCCGGCGGGTATGGTGGCTTTATCCGCTTTGCATTTAAGATCAGGAAAACAGTCAACGCCAGCCAGGTCATGTACTACCATCACGGGTTCGGTGGTGGTGGCCCGGTAACAATGGGAAAAATTGACTGGTCACGCTATATGATGCAGGTTCAGGCTGATATGTACGCGGCTGGTCACGTGCATTACAAGGAATCATTCCCGATCCAGGTAGGCTACCTGAATCCATCTAACCGCGTATGCCAGAAGCCTATCCACTGTATCAGGCTGGGCACGTACAAGGATGAATGGGTGGATGGGCATGGTGGATTCCACATTGAGAAGGGACGCGGCCCGCGTCCCCTGGGCGGCTACTGGCTGCGGTTCGGCTGTGATAAGCAGGGCATAACCCGCACTATTGTGGAATGCTGACATCCACAGACAGGCCCACGGCTGTGGCCATACAGATTAGCGTATCCCATGTAGGATTCTGCTGTCCTGCTTCAATGCGTGCCCAGCTGGACTGGGCCAAGCTATTGCCCCGCGTGGCTGCCTTGCTGCAATCCACTAGGGCAGCTGCTGCATTAACAGAAAGACCCGCCGCATGGCGGGCCTTGCTGATTCGTTTGATTAGTTGGGATTTATTCATTCTGTCGACCATATTTCTAGCTCTATTGCTGCTGCCTCAACGCTTTCTCGTTGTGCCAGGATGACCAGCTCGTTGACTAGCTCGTCGCACATGCCGTTAAAGTATTCGAGAGCACCCGGTGTGACGCTGTCTGTGATCGCGTTTTTGATTTCATGAACTTTCATTGCTTCGCCTTTCGTGTTGTTGTTGTTGCTTGTCATGTTTGTAAGTATAGCAAGTATCGGCACGCAGTAAAGCCTATACACATAAGAAATGGAAAGAAATAGGTGTTTTTTTCCGCTATTTGTTTCCGCTATTCCACCCTATAAAAACAGGTGTTTGGCAGCAAAAGGGAAACAAAGAATCAAATGCCAGCGCTATTTGATTCCGCTATTCCCACAGCTGCCGCAGGTCCTCCAGCAGGTAGTCCATATCGGACAGCAGGAAAGTAACCTGCCAGGGCTGCTTGCTCTTTCTGTGTATCACCAGGCCCACGTTGCCGCTGCCTGCCTCCTGGCTGGCCTGCTCTACCCATGCCAGCAGCTGGTTACTGCTGTACACTTCCCGGCGCTTGACTTCCACGAACGTGGGTAATGGATGGCCATTCAGGTCGTGCAGGATAACGTCACCTGGTCCCAGGCCCTTGCCGCTAAACTGCTGGCTGCGGCAGGCCTTGATATTGATGGCCCTGAATAACTGGGCCACTTCCAGCTCGCCACGTTTCCCCTTTTGCCGGCTGTCTGTCATAGTCCGCAGCCCCCTTCACACTCATTCATCCAGTCGAATTCCCCTTGGTTCTCTGCCAGATATGCCTGCTCCAGTGGCTTGCAGGACCGATGGATAAACAGCTCTGCATCCATCCCCCGATTGTGTACCACACCAGGCTGGCGCATGCCGTTGTCCACTTCCACCGCCCTGGCCCAGCCCTGTGGGTCATCTTCTTTGAGCCGGCGCCATTCTCGATTGCTCTTGTATGGACAAAAAACACAGGCAGACCGTGGCACCTCATGGGGTACCCTGTTTTCCAGATAGCGTATACAGTCGCCCCTGGTCATCATCAATTCGAACAATGGGAAACGTACCTGCCAGCCGCGCATCTGAAAACGCCCTTTGGCCCTTGCAGCCCGCCCAGGCTCATCAAATGAAAACCCCATGTACTGCGTTATCGTTACGTCCTTGGGAATATGCTGCCTGGGCTTTAATCCCAGCAGCTGGTATCGAATGGTTTTTTCTATTGGCACGATTTTATATTCTGACGTGCATTGCCTGCGGACCTGGCCCACTGGCCCACCGTCTGGATGCTTTGTAAATGCCGGAACACTGGCAAAGCGCTGACCTGTGGAGTTTTCGCCTTTTAGCAAGTCTGCGCCGATTTTGCCGGCTGTTGTTTTGATGATTTCCGGCCCGCCCTGCTGTCCTAACCAGTCCAGGTGCCTGTATACGTCCTGCGGTTCCTCCTGGGTGTCTGCAAATATGGCACAGTCGAATTTAACCCCCTCCAGTTCATCATCCAGGGCCATTAAATACAGAACTGTGCTCTGCACGCCGGCACCCAGGTTAAGAATGTGCAGGTCCTTGCTCATTAGTTCCTTTCCACGTCCACAGGCGCCCGCAGTTTCTTGGGATCCGGTGTTTCACGCCACCACAGCGCTACATGCTTCCAGAATCGCAGAAAGCCTACCCGCTTCATGCCCATGCCCAGGGCCATCGCTTCCAGGTGGACCAGGTTCTCGCAGCTGTTGCCGCGTAGCATGAGCCTGTTCCGCTTGCCTTTAGTGATTAGAAATATCTTCACTGTCTGCCCCTTCCATAATTGCCCTGCCTATAAACTCTGCCACCTGTGGCACAACCGCATTTCCTAGCCCTCTAAGTCTGTCCACCCGTCTGGGAATCCCATCAGCCACTCTACCCACCTGGGGTTCAACAGCCCACTGATTTCTCCAGCACGTTTCCCGCCAGGCCGATAGGGATTCTTGCTGCCACCCCAATCCTTCAAACAGGATCCCTCTGCCGTTGGTGTGGGGTAGGACTCCTGCTGGTAGACCGCTTCCGTTAGATCCGGCCCCGCTGTGCGTCCCCGGTCCGCTTGTGTCGCTCCCTTCCCGCTGCGGTAGTCTCTTTCCTTTGGTGTCGGCCAGGATGAACACCCGATCCCGTCTGTGAGGTGCGCCAACACTGGCAGCCGGTATGCAATGCCATTGTGCGTCATACCCGATCTGGGCCAGCTCTCCGAGTACTGCTCCCAGCCCTCTAGCAAGCAACGCTGATACGTTCTCCAGTAGCAAGTACCTGGGCCGAAGGATTCCAGCAATGCGAATGATCTCATAGAACAAGCCACTCCGCTCTCCTTCCAGGCCGGCACCCTTGCCGGCTGTTGATATGTCCTGGCAGGGAAAACCCCCGCAGATTAAATCCACCTCCAGCTGTTCCGCTGTCCAGTCCTCTGGTGGAAACGTGCAAACGTCGTCCCACCTGGGTACATCCGGCCAGTGTTTGGCCAGGACCTGCCGGCAGTATTCGTCTATTTCCACCTGCCACTTGACTGTCATCCCAGCCCGTTCCAGTCCTAATTCCAGACCGCCTATGCCTGCAAACAGGCTGCCTACTGTTAATGTCAAAACAGCACCTGTTGCTTGAATCGCCCCAGCGCCAGCTGTATGTATTCTTCTGATAGCTCAATACCGATAAACTCGCAGCTGTGCCTGACCGCCACCTGGCCGGCTGTCCCGCTTCCCATGAATGGGTCCAGTACAACGCCTCCCTCTGGACAGCCCGCCTTAATACATGGTTCTACCAGGGCTGGTGGAAACGTGGCAAAGTGTGCCCCTGGATAGGGTGCCGCTGCAATCGTCCATACGCTGCGCCGGTTTCGGCCGGTCCCGTCTGGCTGGAATGGTACAGAAACGCCAAACGCGCTGCGCCCATTCTGGTGATTGTCTTTCCTGGCCTTGTTTCCGCTGGGTCTTTCTGTGCTGCATTCCCTTACCGCGTCCGCGTCATAGTAATACCTGGCCGCTTTGGTCATTAGGAAAACGTATTCGTGGGCCTTTGTACAACGGTCCGTACAGCTTTCCGGCATGGGATTGGGCTTATGCCAGATAATGTCCTGCCGTAGCCACCAGCCATCTGCCTGCAATGCCAGGGCCAGCCGCCAGGGTATGCCGCAAAGGTCTTTCGGTTTCAGGGTGTCCACCACCAGGCCGCGGTCCGCGGCTGGGTGTCCACGCCCTTTTTTCTTCTTGCCGTCACTATAGCCGGGAGACTTTCCCCGGTTTCCGTTGTATGCGTTGTAGCTATCGCCCATATTCAGCCACAGCGTGCCGTCAGTCCGCAGCACCCGCCGCACCTGGCCGAATAGCTCCACCATGCCGGCTAGGAATTCCTCTGGTGTTTCTTCCAGGCCCATCTGCCCGTTTTTGCCGTAGTCCCGTAGGCCCCAGTAGGGCGGGCTGGTAACGACACAATGCACGCTTTCTTCTGGCAGCTTCTCCAGGACCTGCCGGCTGTCGCCGTGGTAGATCGTCACGCCCTGGCTCTGATAATACGGGGTCACGCAATAACCCCTTCAGCCTTTAGCTGGCTGGTGGCCCTGACGATGTATTCAGCCGGCACCTGGCAGACCGTACAAACCCCGCCCTCGATATCATGCCGCTTGCATTTCATCACGCGGTATCGGATCCGGTCCCATGCTTCCTTTTTCGTTGGTCCCTGCTTTGCCGGCTGCTGTTCGACCACCGCTTTGCCTGGTGGGAATATGCCATTCCAGTTTTGCGAGATGCTGTACCCGATATCACGTGCCAGCGTGGCGCTACCGGATTCTGCGTAACGCTCCAGGGCAAGCTGGGCAGATTTTCTGGGTACTGGCCGGCCCTTGTCCCGCTGGTACTCGATCCAATCCTGCATGGCTGCCCGGGCTGTCTGGTTATCCAGGCTGCTGGGAAATTCCAATTCACCGTCCTTCCAAGAAAAAGAAAAACCCCCTTTTGTTTCTTTTGTTATTACATTCTTCCCTTCTTCTTCTGTTTCGGCAGGTGTTTCATCTACGTTCGGCTTACGTTCCGTTTCCGTTCCATCGTCCTTTTTCCACTCTTGGTAAGTCTGCCAGTTGACTATGGTTACGACGGTTCCAGACCGTTCCGGTTTTAGGTGCACGTTGCCGCACTTTTGAAGCGCCCTTAAAACCCGAAACAGGGTAGATTTGCTGCAATTTATGTCACGGGACAGCCTGTCATAACTGATTACCAGCTGACCAGGGTTCAGGACGGTACCGTTCAGCAGCTGCCTGTGGGACCAGTTTGCCTGCATCAACAGCCAGCACCAGATCTGCCACGTTCTGGCATTACTGAATACAGCGCTGTCCAGGCTGCTGCGGTGTAGCTTTATGAATCCGGTCATCTGTCATCCCTTAAACAAAGTTTGCCCAGAATGATTTAACGCCCCTGTCCTTACCCCTTCAGAAGTCTGACCAGGCAGCCCCGTCTGGACCGCCGCCGCTGGTAGCCGGCTGGGCCTGCCGCTGCTCTTGCTGCTGCTGTGGTGGCCTGTCCAGCATTTGGAAACGGTAGCCGGTAACGCATAACTTCTGCCTGGCCTGCCCTTCCTGGGTCTGCCATTTGTCCAGCCGCAGCTTTCCCTCCAGGAATATCTGGCTGCCCTTTTTCAGATACTGGGCAGCAATCTCTGCCTGCCGGTCCCATAACGTGCAATCAACAAATACAACGTCCTCTGTGCCATCCTTTTTCCGTTCATTAACTGCTATGCCTATATCGCAGACCTTTGTGCCGTTGTTGGTCTGCCGCACTTCAACGTCGTGCGTTAGGTTTCCGATCAATTCCACGCGGTTTAATGTTGCCATTGTGTTTCCCCTTAAAATGGTATGTCGTCTAATATCTGCTGCTCTGGTTTGGGCGCTGGTGGCCTGTTGCCACTGGCACGCCGCTTTGTTTTGGCTGGTATGTTTTCCATCTCGTTGGCGCTGGCATACTCGCTGCCCAGATAGCCGGCAGCCGCTAGTGCCCTGCCTATTGCAGACGTTTCGCAATTCTCCACAGCACTGGCAAAATTGACCGCCCGCTGGTTTTTCTTATCGTGAAACTCGATTGCATGCCCGGTAAAACAGCGGCTGCTATCCTGGTCCGCGTAAATACAGACAGTGGCCTTAAACATGACAATGGCCTGATTATTCTCCAGCAGGTCCGTTTCTATCGTCAGCTTCCCGGGATGGTCCTTGTGGGCTTTCTTCACTCGTTCCGCCACAGTTAAATATTTTTTTCCACGTATCGAAACTGGCATTACTCATTCCCCTTATCTGTCTGAAAATCTCTAATTCGCTGTCTGTTGGCCCGCTATGGATCCAGGCATCCAGGGCAAACGCTTCAACGTTCGTCATGGGCCTGCCCTGCCGCTGGCCATTGCTGCACGTTTCATCTAGTGCCACTTCCCGGCCCAGTTGAATCTGCTTGTTTTTGTTTCCATAGGATTGCTGGCAAATGGGTCCAGTAATGGGCTGCTGTTCGTTCATTTTTTTGCCTGCTTTTCTCGTCCAGCCCCGGCCGGCACTTGATACATTCCTTCACGGTCACCATGCCACCGCAGCCAGGACACCGCCAGGGCTTACCGTTCCCCGTCTGGCCGGTTTCGCCACTGATAACGCGCCAGACCGTTGCCTGGTGGCGCCCCAGCTGTTTGGCAATCGCGTAGCGACTCATCCCCCCCCTATACAGCCGTATCATTTTCCTTTTTTCGCTGTCTGTCAGCCGTTTTAATGTCATGAACCGCTGCCGTTGTTATGGAATGCAATTCATAGGCCCAGTCTTTTACCAGTGGGTCCTGGCCAGTCCAGTCTGCCAGTTCATACAGCCGCTGGTATTTCCCTTTGATAATGTTCAACGTTGTCAGCCTGCTGGAGCACCGCCGGCGCAGATCGTCTGTTTCTGGATCCGCGTAGTAAACAATGTCAGTCTGCTGGCAGTACTTCCCGCACTTGGGACATATTTGCCGCTGTGGAATATATTCATCACCTGCCGGCAGACAGCTGCTATAGAACGCAATCCTGCACGGTTCGCAGATCATGTAGACCACTGGAAACCCTCCCGCTGACCTTCCAGCCATTTGTCCACGTCCTGCCGGCGCCAGCGCTTACGCCGGCCCACCTGTACGCTGGGTGGGAAGTCATCCTCCCGGCGCATTCTGTTGGCTGTGGACCTGGATACATGCAGGAGCCTGAAAACCTCTGCAAACGTCATCAACTGTTGACCTGTTTCTTGCATGGTATTACCTTGGCTTTCGGACCCGCAGCCGGTCCATATAAATACATTCATCCAGCAGGTGGGCCAGGCGGTTGAATGGGTGGCCTGGGTGGGACGGTATGCCGTAGAATTCCCGCAGCAGCTTTTCTGCTTCTTCTTCTATCTTTTCGTTATCGCTTCTGTAGTCTGGTTTGCTTTTTTCATCCATGAAAACCGCTCCTAAGAAAGAAAGTGTTTCTTATGTTCGGTTACTTCTACACGAATTCACGCAAACCTGTCAACTCTGATTCAGAATGCATTCCACCATTTTGCCAACTTCCAGCCTGCCATGCAGGCCAGGACGCCCACCGCCAGCGCTGCAAACATTACCACCGCCCACGCTGCTGCCTTGCAGCAATTATAAAACCTCATTCTCTCGCCCTTCACGCCCCCGCAGAAAGTATCGACCATAGTACCGTCGCCAGCGCTGTGACTGTGGCTAGCGCCGCTGCCCGCGTTGCCCAACGGGCATTCCCCTGATGCTGGTTTAATTCCTGTTCCAGGTGGTAAAGCCTGGCCTCCAGGCTGGGCTTGCCGTTGCCCCGGAATAGCTGCGCCAGCGGTTTTAGTTCCGCTGTGATGGTCTGTTCCACGCGCTGTACCTCTGCCTTAATTGCTTCTACCTGGTGGTCGTCCATGACGCCGGCCCTTTATAAAATGGCCACCCGGCCCAGCTGGTGGGGAATAACCAGACAGGACCGGGCAGCGTGCGCCCACCGTAGTGGGGTAAATTGTTAATTTGTGGCCCAGCCGCTGGCCGCTTGTTATCGGTGTCTGCCGGCAGCTGCTGGGCATACTCCATTATCGCGGCTGCTGGTTTTCTTGCGACAATTAGCCGCCAGGCATGATCCCCTTGAGCTTGTCCAGCAGCTCCCCGATACCACCCAGGCCGCCTTTGGAAACCAGAAGGTAGAGCACTATGCCGGCAGCCAGGATCATGAAAAGCCATTTACGCTTGCGCGCCTTGGCCAACGACAGTTCCGTTTTAGCAGCCCACTTAGCCTGCTTGCCATCCTGCTTGCTGTCGCGCTTATCCTGCTTGCTGTCGCGCTTATCCTGCTTGCCCATTGGTGGCCTCCGTTTCTGTCTTGTACTTGCCAGGACTCACTGGCCTAATTGAGTCCCCGATAATAAGCGACACACATAGGGCAGAAATGGACAACGCCGCCTCCTGGGATACGCCCAGCTCGTCAGCAGTAGCAACGAAAAACGCGGTTAGGGTGGCTGCAATAACCCGCTTGCTCTTGGCACTTCCTAGCCAGTCCTTAATAAAATCAGCCATTTCCTTACTCCTTTTAGGGTGGGTTTCGCGTGTGAATGTGGCATTTAGTCGCCTGGGGAAACGGTTAAAACACGGTTTTGGCCGCTGGGCAGATAACCCACCCGCCTGTTAGGGCAGCAATTTCCTGTGCCAGATCTGGCTCTGACTCAATAAAGAAGTTCGGCCGCAGCCGTTCAAACTGCTCGCCCTTCCATTTGGCAACAGCACCTGGCCGGCCGCGCTCGGCATCATTGGCCCACGGTCCCATGATCAGTCTGTCATACTGGGCGCCGTTTTTAGCCAGCCAGATTTCTGTCCTGGCCCTGTGCTTTTCCAGCCTGGCCGTAACGATAGCCTGCACTGGCACTTTCCTGGGCACCCACCTGGGCGCCACGTTGTCCAGTTCCTGCTCCTGCTGCTTTGCTGTCAGCCCTTCCCGGCGTGGATCCTCACAGATAATGCCGTCCATATCTGTAATGCAGTTTTTGATATAGCCGCAGTTAAATAAATTCCACTCCAGCAGGTGGGGCTGCTCCAGCACCGCAGCCTGGTAGTCTGGCTTAACCCTGGATGCCGGGTTCACATAGACAGCCGCAAATAGATAGCCACCGCCAGGCAGGGCACCCCTGGCCCGTTTTAGCTGGCTGCCGTTCATGACAGTGTCATCCACGACCAGGACCCGCTGATGGTTTTCCGTGGCCGGGAGCCGGCTGCCGGCACCCGCGTGGACCATTACCCCGTCTGCCAGGCTGTACAGTGGAACGTGTAAATGGGTGGCCAGTATGCTGGCCGGTATCATGCCACTCCTGGGGATCCCCACGACCGCGTCTATGCCCCTGGGGAGCTTTGCCGCCAGCTGGTAGGTGTCCACCACCAGGTCCAGCGTGCTGACCCACTGGGGTGGCTGTGGCCTGTCATATTGAAACCAGCCGTTTAGCTTCTCCTGCCGCCCCCGGCAGCCGTTACAGGGACGGATTCCCAGCGCCTTGGTAACCTTTGCGAGAGTATCGCCCAGGCCCGTGGACCTGCTGCAATTCCTCCTGGTGGGCCTGGCCTTGCGTGTTCCGCAAAACTTGCACTGGTAGCCGTCGCCGGATTCTAAGAATATGCAATCCATATCACGCCGCCGAGACTGTTATTGTGACGCTGGTGACATCGCACACCTCTGAAAACCAGCGCTGTCCGATCCCGTTGCGGCTGCTGGGATTTCCGTCTGGATCCAGAACAGTTTCCGCTGTGCTGTGTGTTTCGCCGGCTGTACCAGATTCAGTCCCGCCAAACTCAAAATCTGCGCTGGATAGGTCACAATCACAGGATGCAGCGTTAAGCAGCCTGCCCCACGTGGCGCCAAAGTAGTTACCCGCATTTGGGTTTCCAGCTGTGAATTTCCAGCGGCAGATTTCGTTGTCCTCCGCGTCTGTGTCCGCTTTCACTGTTAGCCGCAGGAAAGAAATGTCCAGGCCGTCCAACGCCACGCATGGGCTGCCGCCAGGGAAACCACATGTCCACATTGGCGCATAAGCGCCCTCATATTGCCAGACACAGACCCCCGCCGTGGATAGGTCTGGACGGTATCGCAGGGTAAACTCCCCGTCCAGGTCCGCGCAGTTATCACAGCAGCTGTCTGTTGAATCGTTAAACCCTTCTATCGTTACGTCGTATTCGTCAGCCGGCGGCCCCTGGCAGACACAGGCCAGGCAGCTGGGGCAGCCGTCTTTCTGGTTTTCATGGATGTGCAATTCAAAACTGTTCCACCTGGTCCCCTGCCGCTGTGCAGATAGCCCACCAGAAAACCCCAGGCCCGCCCGTTTCCCGCCATGCTTTGCTGTAATGTCTTCTGCCACAAAAAAGTCCGGCGGGCTATCTTTTCCCGTGGCGTCATTTGTTGTACCTGTTGTCCCGCTGCTCATTTGTATAGATAGATTGTCACCATTCAGGCAGACTGTAAACGTGGCCCGCAGAAACTCGCCAGGGTCGTCTGGGTCCCAGTCTATAACGTGGGTGTCACCTAATTGCGTCGCCGTTGTTCCGTTATAAGAAAGAAAATCAACAGTTAACTTATCTTCTGACGCGTATTCATAAGTTACGCGGACCGCGTGGTAGGTGTCTGTGGCAGCGTCTGTAAAATCTACGACAAAAAACGGCTGGGCGCTGGTTTTGATAGTCACGTCAGTAACAGTGTAAAAGTCTGGATCCGCGTCTGGCAGCTCCTGCACGCCAACAACCAGCGCCGGCAGGCTGCCGCCAGTTTCCTGCAGTGGCCGCCTGCCGTCAGCCGTGGCCCTGGCGTCAGAATGGGTGCCCCAGTTCCCGCGTATAACTTCCCAGCGGCTGGCATCTATCGGAGCGTATCGGGTAAACCTATCGCGTATGATTTCACAGGGCTGGCAGCAGCAGCGTGGAAACCACCGCGTGCCCTTGTAATTGCCGTGGGTTAGATAGGTCATTCAGGGCACTCGAATTCCATCTGTATGATGCGATACAGCCCTGGGTGGGTAACCTCTGCCCCCGTGACTGTGGTGACAGCTGTATCATCCCAGACCGCCAGGCCCACAGCATTAGGCCCGCCCTCGAATAAATGTTCTGTACCTGCTGCCCCCGTTTGCTTAATTGCAAGGTTATAGGCAAAAAAGTCTGTACCAGATGCGTCTGTAGTAGCTCCTGGCTGCTGTCCGTCCCAGTATGAATTAACTGCCACCTTCCACGCCGAATCTGTGGTTAAATACCCACTGACGTCATTAACCTCAAATTTTATCCACTTGGCTGCCTGTTCCAATTCAACCGCATAATATGCCGCGCCTGATTTCATCACCAGGCCGGCAGCCCCTGGCAGCGTGACCAGTGGATCGTCTGGGCTGGTACGCGGACCCAGGGAAGCAGGGAATAGGTTATCGGGGTCCAGGACAGTAATATCTGTGCCGCTGTCAACTCCCGCCAGGCTGTACAGGTCCGCACTGGCTTGCAGGCTAGTAGTTATGCCCATACTCTCTTTAAGTTTCACCCTGTGCAGGCTGACAGCAGCAGCCCCGCCGATTCGATCAATGATCCACTTACCCGTCAGGTAGTGCCGCTGGATCGAGACATAGGTGCCGGCTGTAAGATCGTCTACTTCCCCGTTATAGACTTCTACAGACCGTTCCAGGTTCACCAGCTCGCCGTCTGGTTTCAACGTGTGAATATCTGCCTGGCCGTGTTCCAGGACCGCATTACCGGCGCCGTTTGTATCATAGCCGTCTACGCTTTCTGTCAGCTTTGCCAGGGCCAGGGTTTCTGCTGTCCCTCCCACAGACGTGGTAGGCCGGCGCAGGATGGTATTCTCCAGGACCTTTAACTGCGTGCGCAGTTCGTCATGGTCCCGCCGTAGCTTGCGGATAGTTTCAGCTGTGACCAGGTAGCCGTCTGGCATTCCCCTACCCTTTGCTGCTATTGATTTTAATCGGCACGTTGTCCCCACCAACTACCAAAGACGAAACAGTAACGCTGTTAGGATCCCAGCTGGCCCCCCCGCCCGCGTTAATGTTTAGCGTGCTGATTGTCTTTGACGTCCCCGCCTTAACCGCCAGGTATCCGCTGTTTACGGTTGCTGTTGTAATCGTGCCCGTGGCCCTGTCGTCCACGCTGGCCCCGTCCACCAGCAGCGTGGTAATGGCCGCCTGTTCCCCGGTCCGCAGCGTGCCCCCGTAGCCGTTCGCCGTTGTTATATTGGCACGCGTGTTTATTGTCCCGCCGTAGGTTGTCACGGTCGTTACCGTACAGCCGGCCCCTAGTGTCACAGTCCCACCGCTGACGCGGACAGCTGCGGCTGTGGCTGTGGTACCCATGAATCCAGCCAGCGCCACGCTGCCGCTGCTGACCACCAGGGCAGCCAGGTTGCTGCCTATTAAATACAGGCCAAACGTTCCCACGCTGGTGGATGCAGCACTCCCGTGGATAGTGGCAGTTATGTTGCTGGCCTCCAGGTCAATGTATGCTTTCCCGCTGCCCTCGAATTCGAAACTAGTGCACGTTATTTCCAGGTCCGCTGTGCTGGTGCCGATGGTGCCTGTGTAACCTTCCTCTACTATAAAATCACCCAGGGAAACGCCAGACAGGCCCGCAAGGTTGCTACTCATTGCGGTATTGAATCCAGCCACCAGCCGCACGTTGTCGCTGGCTGTTGGCACCCCGCTGGGCGTCCAATTCGTGGCGTCTGTCACGTCGCCATCTGTGCCCGTGTTGCCGTTCCAGTATTTGTCAGCCATTGTGCTCTCCTGTTTTTATGCGTCAGCAAACCCGTCCATAATATCTAGTTTCAGGTCGCCCCAGTCTGCTTCTGTGTAGATGGCATATTCCAGCCATACAGCTGTCCTGCCTAGAATGTCGCCCTTCAGTGTCTGCCCTGCCCCGTTCAACAGCACAGGTTCGCTGATTGCCTGGCCGGTGTTGTCTTTAATATTGACGTTGCCTGGCCGCATTCCCGCGCCCTTGTCGTAATCGTCATGGGCTGCGTCCTCCTCTGGGGTCGTCTGCCTGGTCAATCCCCGGTCTAGTATTTTTGGGCGCCATGGGTGGTCCTCCATGTCGAATAGCCCAGGCTCTATATGTATTTCATAGGTCACGCGGTAGAACGACAGGCCGCCTAGTAGCGCTGGAGTTCCTGAAATACTCATCATTTTTCCCCAGTGGGCTGGGATTAGGACATCGAAACCAGGTGCCAGAACCCTGATATCTGTTCCATTGATTGTGTCCTGATACCACCAGATATCATTTACCGGGAATTCTTTATGATTCCGGGTAATTCTTAAATTGATCCTGGCATGATCCCGCTCGACTGGTGGATCAAACGGCACGCCCACGCTGTTGCAAACCGGCGCCCGCTTTTGTAGCCATTTATCAATGTCAGCAGGCAGGCCATTCAGCGGCTGTATCAATTCGCCTGCAATGCCACCGTTCGGGGTTTTAAGTCCGATGTTCGGTTTCTGTTGTACGTTGCCGGCAGCTCTGCCCCACCACTGGCCGGCGTAGACCGCCTGGGTTACGGGTTCCTTCATATGTACCAGGCTGACCTGTACACTGGTGGCGGCCAGCATAGGGTCATCAGTAGGCTGGCCAGCCTTGTCCAGCATGGGCGGGTTATCTTCTGGCTGGTTGTCCTTGGGTGACAGGCTGGCCCGTGGACCGTACGCGCAGGTAACCTCCCACAAATTCCCGCCAACCGATTTAGGTGATACAGAATTACAGAATGCCTGCTGGTCTATGTCGTTTCCGAATTCGTAGAAATCCCCGATGGCTGGAATTTTCACGCCAGCCACATTGCCACCAGCCACCACCTGCGGACCGTCCAGCCGGTCATCTGTTTCAACCAGGAAAACCACAGTGAAATCGATTTTTGCACCGATAGTGACAACGCCAGCAATGGTCTGTACTCTGGCCGTTCCCGGTTTCATGCTTGCGGACCAGCCGTCATGTTTCACGGTTACGCTTGTAACTGTCATATGTTCGCCACCTGTGGCTCTTGTTCGTTCTGGATATCGTCGCGGACCCCGTTTAGTATCCGGTTCGTTTCTTTTGCCTGGGCCAGCTCCTGTTCTGCAATTTTGGTCTGTTTTTCCTGTTCCCTGTTTGCTTTTTGGATAGCAGAGAAACCAGCGCTGCTGCCCATTGTTACCGCACTGATTGGGCTGGCTGCTTCGATCTTCCGCTGGTTTGCTTTCTTCTGGTCTGCGATAGCACCCTGGACCGCCCTGCTATATGTTTCCCAGGTTATGGCCCCGGCCCTGACCAGCTGATCCAGGTGTTTCATTCTGTCCTGGAATTTTTCCATCGGTGTCTTAAACTGCTCCGTTACGTGGGCGCCGGCTTTTGCAAGGTCCTCCTGTGCCTTTGCTGCATCATCCACAGCGGCGGTATGGTCCTCTATTGTTTCGGTTAGGTGGCTTGTACTTGCTGCGCTTTGGTTTGTAATTTCGTCTGCTTCTTTTACATGGGACGAAAACGCGCCCATGCCAGCCGCCAGGGCAGTTGCGCCCGCCGCCAGCTGTGCCCACCCAAACGGACCGCTCATGGCGAGTAGTGCCATTTTTGCGAGCGTGGCAGCGATCAGGCCAGACTTATAAAGTAATAAGGCACCCACTATTGCCATGATCAGCGGGACCGCAACCTTCATATTGACGCCCATGCTTTTCAGGGCATCTACTACGTTGCGCATGAATTTGGCCACGCCCTGGATGATTCCCGCAAGGACCTCAAACGCCGGCGCCAGTAATGTCGTCAGCTGCACGAATACCCCTTTGAAAGCCTGTTTCATTTCCAGGATAGCGTCATTTGCATCCTCTACCGCCTTTGCGTCTGTGTCGCTAATCTTGCCGTGGAGCTTGTCAAAATCTGCCGCCTGTGCCCTGATAGCCGCGCTGCCGCCTTCAAACATGTTAATTAGGTCCACGCCACTCCTGCCGAACAGCTTATAGGCCGCGTCCGCTTTCTGGGCTGGGTCCTCTATGCCCCTGATAGCGTCTGCCATTGTTAAGAATTGCTCATGGGGTGACATCGCCGCCAGACGGGTAACGTCGATACCCAGCTGCTTTAGGACTGTACTCGCTTCTCCTGTTCCCCTGGCCGCGTCCTGGATCCCCACCACCATTCTGGTCAGGCCGGTATTCATCTGGGTAACGCCAACTCCTGCCAGCCCTGCGCTGTGGTTCAGCTGGAGAATCTGCTGGGTGGTCATCCCCAGGGTTCTGGCTTTCTTGCTTGCCTCATCTATCTCGGACATTGCTGTAGTCAATCCGCTGATAACTTTAGCTACGCCAAAGATTGCAGCAGCAGCGCCGGCCGCTTTCAGGGCCAGCGCTTTAAGTCCGCCCCCTGCTGACTTTGCCTGATTGCCAAACTTGTTGAGTTTACCCTTTGCCCGCGCCAGGTCCTTTTCCAGCTTCTGGGTTCTGGCTGTTACGTTTATTGCGATTTCCGCTATTGTTGCCATAGAGCGCCGCCAGTTTCTGTTCCGCGTCTTTTAGTTTGCTGCGTTTCTTTTCTGTGCTGTCCAGGTCGAATTTTGGCAGCCAGTCCTCTGGCTGTGTCAGTTCGCTACGCTTGCTTGCTGTCGTGTTTTGCATGACAGCAGCCAGGAGCGCCGTGTGCTGCCAGGGTTCTCCAAAGGGTTCCAGTATGTAATAGGCCCACCATTCTGTTATCTGCTCCGGTGTCACCAGGTCCAGCATGGCATCCACATTTACATGGCCCAGCGCTAGGGCCAGTCTCATGCAGAAGATTCGTCGAGCTGGACCCTGTCTGAGTTTTTTACCGCTGTTTCAATGTCTCCCTCGTCAAAACCACAATGGACTCGGCAGGCATCATATAGCCTGGCAACTACCAGCCCGTCCAGGTCTGCCAGTTCGTCCACGTCCCCGCTGTTCATTAGCGGCTTACCGTCCTTATCCACCAGGCACAGGCAGACCAGACGCCGGCTGGCATCCAGCAGCCTGTTTTTATTTACCTTCCCGTTCCGGCCCAGCAGCTGCGTTTCATAGCTTGCCTTTTCTCTTTCTGTTAGGGACTGGATCCTAAAAGCCATGCCAAGTTCCTCCACGTTCACATCCTTGAACCTGCGCTGGCACAGCTTTAATATGTCATTCCGGTTCGCTATCTTCCCCATTGTCTTCCCCTTCATCAAAAACAGGTTCTGCAATTTCTTCCAGGTCCGGCACCATTGTTACCGTCTGCTGGCCGATGGCCTGCATAACGTGGGCTGCGATAGCGTCCTGGGTGGTTTCATCCAGGACAACTATCAGCTGAATACAGCCGCCCACGTGCTTGCTGCAATAGCCCACCATGATTCCATCCAGCCGTATACAATGCTGGTCTGGCACCAGTGGCACCAGCTCCCCGTCCACCATCTGCCTGGCTGGGTGTTCGTCGAGTGTGATAGTCATTAGGACCCCGCCGTATAGGTTGGCCCAGTCTTCCCGTCCCACTGGATGCTCATGCTGCCCGTCATTAATTCGCCGTTGCTGACATCCGGCCCGCTTGCTTCAACCAGCCCGCCGCTGCCTGCCAGGGTAGCATTCGTGGTTTCCCCGGTTTTCAGTGGGAATGTTACAGTGACGGTTTCAGCCACAGCGCTGATAGGTGGAAACGTGCTCGCCGATTGATCCCAAAAGAACTCAATTTCAAAATCGCCTGGCTCGATCAGGTCATCAAAGACATAGGTTTTTTCGCCGCTGGTGCCCAGGTGGCTGTCCTCCAGCGCTTCCCGGCTCTGGGTGGTGCCACCGATACTAATAACGCTGCCAGTCCATCCAGACGTACCAAACGTGATCGTAGTGCCTGTTCCTGTATCTGCCATTTTCTAGTTCCTTTTCTAAAACGTGGGTACTGACTCGGTGTGCGTTATGGACCAGTCCAGGGTTACGCGGTATACACCGTCATCCCCGCCATCATTTGGCACCTGGTAGCCCTCCAGCTTGTTTTGTAGTTGCAGCCCTCTGATAGTTTCACTGCCTATGGTGCCTGTAAATCCATGCAGGGCTGACCTGATATCTTCCCCGGTATTGTTCGCCGCCAGGTGGGTGTCCGCGTATACGTCCACCTGTAGCAGCGCTGTGGCCATGCCAGCAGCCCCGCCTATTGCGTCATCACTGGTGCTGCTGACCAGCTGGTAAACGATGGCCGGCAGCGTGGCATCCTGCGGCATGGCCCTGGGGAAAATGCGTGTTCCCACATCAGCTGCCACAGCGCTATCTGCTGCCAGCCTGGTCCTGATTGCTTTGCCTATGTCGCTCATTTAACTTTTCCAGCTTCAATGTAATTCTGCGCATGTTCAGGCCAGGTAGGTCTGCCTGTAGGATTCCTCTGCAACTATCTTTTTCATCACGCCACGGAATACGCCCAGCACAACGTCCTCTTGCTGGTGGGCTGCTCGCCTGAGAAACGACCTGGCCGGCTGGTATCGCGTGCCGTATTCAACAAACCCGCCATAATAGTATTCCCCCTTGAATAGATCCTTCCCTGTCACAATCCGAACGCCAACAATGTGGGCAGTTTTCCTGCTCCGCTTTAATCCCCTTATCTTGATACTTTTCCCCAGCCTGCCGCTGTCCTTCGGTACCATTGCCTGGGCTGCTGTTACCACGTGCTTGGCTGCTTTCCTCATGGCCTTTCGCATTAGTTTTTTCTGTACTGTGCCAGGCAGCTTTTTAAGTTTCGCGTCAACCTCTTTAATGCCTGTCACCTGCCAGACAGACTGGCCGATTGTCATGGCACCGCCACGCCCAAAGTCTAGATGCTGAAAACCGCCAGGCTGTACCATCTATTCATCCTCCCGGCAGTACAACCACAGGGTCCTGTGGTAGTTGTCGCGCCGCTGTACGTTCTGGATATTCAGGGTCCTGGTAGCTGCCCCGTCTGTGTACTGGATCCGCATTTTGGCCGTGGGGAATGTTCCGCTTCTGGGTTCTCTTATAATCACCACAGCCGTTACAAAATCCTGTACCTGGTCACCGCGTATTGTTTCCCCGCCGCCCTTTTCCACCACCTGGCCGTCCATTGTCCTGGCCGTGGACCAGGTGCTGATCAGCTGGCCGCCAGCGTCTGCCGCTTCTGCTTCTGTCTGGATGGCTATTCGGCGCCGCAGCTGTCCTGCCCTGACCATTTAGACCCCCTGCCCGTAACAGGTGAAACTATCGCCCAGCTTGTAGGGCGCCAGCAGGCTGTCCACCGCCATCGGCAGCACCGTCGCACCAGGGCCAACTAGTACAGCTTCCCTGTTCTCAAACAGGTGCCCCACCAGCAGCAGGATGGCCTGCTTAATTGCCTGGGGTACATCGCTGCCCGCGTCCCCGTAGCCGCATATAAACCGGATCTGCACAGCGTCCCGCACCTGCCTGGCACTGGGCCAGGTCTTGTCGTAGGCCGGTGTAATGCTGCCAGGATCCCGCTTGATACTGACGATGTAATCAGACGCGGTAATTGTGGCACCCGCGCCTGCTGTGTCTGTGTACGTGATAGCAGATACGCTTTGCAGCTGGCCCTTGGGCATGTGAAGTATCCGCGTGCCTGGTGGGAATTTATCCAGGGTAAGATCGTAGGTGGCCGTTATCAGCTGCCGCCCGGTTTCCGCTTCAACCTTCTGCCTGGCCGCTATCACCAGGTTATCCAGAATGGTGTCATAATATGTCTCGTCCAGGTTCAAGTGGCTCCTGCATTCAGCCGTTGTCAGCGGTTCTGCCGCTGGTGCTGTCTGCAAGTCCAGGCCGTAATCAATTACGCTTGTCATTTTTTGCCCTTGCCCCTGGCCTTTGCTGGCTTTCGCATGGCCGATTCTGGCGTGCCTGCCCCGCGTCCTTGCAGGACAGGCTCCGCCAGCTTTCGGTCAATTAGTCGCTGGCCCTCATCCTCTGGGATCTCTATCACTTCCCCGGCTTCATTGCTGCCGGTTAGCGATACTCGCCCCGTTAAAAGTCGGACCTTCAACTATCTGCCCCCGGTGTTATGCCTGGGTCAATTTCTTGATCGGACCTGTGCCCGCATCAATCACTCGCCCGTCATGGCGACTAAACGCCACAAAACCGGTTTGGTCGTTGTCCCGGTACCGTTCCTCTAATCGGAACATCCGAACGGATCCGGCATCCCGGACCACATACTTGCTCATGGCGCCGACCAGAACGGTAACATTCCCAGTTGCCAGGGCTGGCATGTCGTTATTCACGACAACCGGCTTGCCAAGCAATCTGTCTGGCTCGCTGTCCTGGAGTCCAGGCTGCCAGAGATACTGGTCATTGGCGTCCTTTAGCTTACGGATGTAAAGGATGATATCGTCATGCATCATCCATCCAAAACTAGGATCGTTGCGGTAGGCAGGATCCACGCTGTGATACAGCTCAATCAGTTCATCTGCGGTAATGGCCGCTGCCCCGGCAGCTGTCACGCCAGCAGACGCGCCAACAGTGATACCCTGGGGCTGGCTGCTGCCAGTACCAGTGGTGAAATGCTGGGCAGTAATTCTGCCAAGGCGCTCACCTAACATACTGCCGACTTCCTGGGCCAGCGAGAAGGCCGAGTCCGACATCAGTTCCGCAGATATTAAAACTGAATCTGACGAATACTTATAGCTTGAGATTGTAACGCTGCCGAACGTTACAGCGGTTTCTGTAATCGCTGCGTTTTCAGCTAACAGCCGGCCAACGTTGCCGGTATCATTCACTGACGCCCAGGGCATGTCATTGCCGGTAGACGTTCTTAGGATCCTGGCAACGCGCCGCGGACCGCCAAACGCCAGCAGGGACCTTTCCAGCTCATTTACAAATCCCTCTGGCACCGTGTAACCGCCAGCGCTGTCAGTTCCTACTGACTGTGCCCGCGTTTCCAGGCTGCGCCCGAAACCGTTGTGGCGATAGCCAGCTGGATTCTGTTGCAACTGGACGTCAAAACTGGGGCTTTTGTAGTCAATACCTACCTGCCGGCATGCGCTCTGGTGCCGTTCTTCAATATCGAGCCCGTTCTGATAACGTGCCCAAGCCTGGAACGCCAGGTTGTGGGTTTCGCTCGTTACGGGTTCTTCACCAGCACGCTGGGCCTTGAAACTGGCAACGTCCCTGGCCTGGGAAACTTCAGACAAACGCGCTGCAACGTCCAGACGTTCCTTTTCCGCTTCCATTTCGGATACGGTTTCGTCATAGCTGGTGTTCACAGCGTCCCAGGTTTCCCGGTCCTCTGCTGACCAGTTTTCCTGGTTGTCTGCAAGTTCCTTGATTTTTGCTGATAATTCGCTGCGCTGTTCTTGCAGCTTTTTGATAGCGTCTGACATTTGTTGTTCCTTGTCGGTATTGCCGGCAGGAACAAAAAAGTATCTGCCGGCAGGGTAATTGATCCCCGCAGATAACAGATACTTGCATTACGCTTTCAGCTGTTTCGATTTGTACCGTTTACTGGCTTGCGCTTTCAGCCGGCACAGTTGTTATTGTTCACAGGTGGCCTGCAATTGCAACAACGTTATCCCAGGCCCAGCGCCACCAGCCTGGCCCGCACGTCAACCGCTTCCTGGCCCTTGCGTGTTTCATCCAGCCAGGCCCACAGCGCCGTTTCCGCTTCTTTTACGTTTTCGGCTGTCCGCAGGCCGGTACTCGTGGACCCGTATGCTGGAAAAGTAACCGGTCCCAGATCGAACAAGTTGACGCTGCGCAGTTCCCTGACAGTCTGGTCCCCGTCTTTACGGATTTCCGCGCCGCCGTCTGCCACTTTAAAACTGAAACTGCTGCCAGTAACGTCCCCGCGTCCTATGCTGGTGGCCACGTCCCGGCCCAGCTGGGTGTCTGGGAGCAGAATATCGTACCGCAGGCCGATAGAATCGGCAGATAACGTCATGGTCCCGGCCCCGGTCCTCCCCAGCACCTGGTTAGGATCGTGATTAAACAGGCCGCGCACGTCCTGTTCTGTTTCCAGGGCACTATCGAACGCGCCTGGCATGATCCGTTCAACGTAATTGTCCAGCAGTTCAAATTCTGTGCCAGGGTCGTCTGACCTGTGATAGACCGCCGCGTAGCCGGTAATGACCGGCTGGCCGTCCTGGTCCCTGACCTCTACCGCCATGCTGTTTGGGAATTGTTTTGCCATCGGTTTATATTCCTTCTTCCAGGGTGTTTAGGATTTCTGCCGGGAGGTCCAGCCGCAGCTGGTCCGCAGCTTCAACGATAGTATTCTTTAGATCCGCTTCTGTGGTTGTCTCCAGCAGGCTGTCCAGCTTTGGTCTTAGGTGGTCGTAGATAGACATTAATGCCTCAATGGCAAACGGCTCTGTACATTGTCCACGAACAGCAGCATAGGCTACCGCTGCGGTTGATAGATGGACCGCGGCCTGGTCTGCTGTGTTAGCCTCCAGCCCGCTGTCAATCCAGGTCACAAACCGGCTGGCCTTTTTACGCTTTACGTTCCTGGTCACGCTGTCCAGGATCCCGCCCACAGCTGCCGCCATCTGTTGCAGCAGGACCGCCCGCGTAGCGTCCAGCGCTTCCGGCTCTGCTTCTGGCTCTGGATCCGCTGGTGGATCCTCTGCCGGCGCCGTTTCTTCCCCTGCCACTGTCATATTCAGTGGCCGCAGGTAGACCCCACCCAGACCGTCTGGACGTGGATTCATATTCTGCATTGCCCGGAATTCGTCTGGTGACAGAACGCCCATTTCTATACCCATGCGTCCTACCGTGTACTTTGTCATGGTGTCCGCTTGTATCAGGGCATCCACGTTATGCTCAATATAGTGTTGGCCGGCAGCCTGCTGGTCTGTGGTTAGCAGTTTCATCCAGCATTCACTGGCAATCGTTTGCAGCCAGACCGCCAGGCAGCTGTCCAGATAGCTGCGGTTCTCTTGCTCCAGGCTGCTGTAACTGGTGCGGCTGTCATCTCCCAGCTTGTGGGGTGGCAGGTTAAACCACCTGGCAACGTCCTTCACCTGCTCGGCTCTGCTCTGTGTCATCTGTGCCTGGTCTGGTGCAAACTGCCCCGCGTGGAATTTAGCACCGTCCCGCAGGATCACAGTCTTAAACGCATTGTCTACCGCTTCATAGGTTTTCCGGTAGCCTATCTCCAGATTATCGGCTGCGGTTTTCGTCATCCCGGGTGGGACCTCTAGAATCCCCCCGATCCTGGCACCATGCTGGAAAAACCTGCTGGCAAACTTGTTTTGGGCCAGGCCCAGGGCAAAGCTATTGCGTGCCTGGTGGATCAGCTCACAATCGGCATCCCCTTTGATGCTGATATGTTCCAGGTGGAGTATTTCGCTATCAAAGAAACTAACCAGGCTGCCGCCTACCTCGCTCACGTAATAGGTGCTGCCGTCCTCGCGGATCTGTGGCTGGGTCCGATCAGGCAGCAGCGGCAGCAGCTCCAGCGGCTGGCCGTTGGGATCCTTCATAATCAGGGCATAGGCATTTCCCCACAGCAGGGAATGCGTCATCATCCGGCGCCAGAACTTGAACGCGGACATTTTCCCGCTGGCTTTCCACCTGACCAGCTGCTGGGCTGGGTGGGCCTGGTCGATTTCCCGCCCACGTTCTCCCAGGTCCGGCCGGCGCCGGTAGACGTTTAGCGGTAGCTTTGCAACGTCGCCAGATATCAGGCTGACAGCCTGCCAGACGGCTGCCAGGCCGAGCGCCCGCTTAGGGCTGACGCTTTCCCCGGTATCTGCTTTGTAATCCCCGAATACCTCATTCCAGACCTCTGGGCTGCCCAGGGGAATGTTCGGATTCTCCAGGCTGCGGTTCTCGTCCCCGGTGTCGATCATCATGTTATTGTCAGGCATTACATTAGCTCCAGCTGGTTATCTTCGTAATAGTTGTAGGTTGGCTCCGCGTCTGCTGCCTGTGCCCTGCCCAGGGCCATAATCGCAGCAACTATGCCGTCAATTTTCTTGGGGTCATCATGCGCCGGCTTTACTGGCCGCTTGTTTGCGTTGTTGTCCTGCTTGACCTGCACGTGGCCGGCTTGCCAGTCCATGATTGGGTGCCCGCCATGCCGCAGCTGCTTTCCTATCACCAGCCGTTCAAATTCGGCAGTAGGTCCTGCAAACGCCATAACCGTCTGCCGGAATGCTGACCGTGGGACCCCGCTCTCGTTTTCCAGCCGCTGGGTCAATTCTTCTGCATAGCAAGGATCGAAAACCAGTTCCTGCACGTTGTACAGCTGGGCCAGGTCCGCTATCCGCTGTTCCACGTAGGAATAATCCACCACGTTCCCTGGCGTGGTTTCCAGATAGCCCTGCTCTGCCCAGTTCATGTATGACGCCAGGTGGTTGTTAGCCTTTGCCGTTTCCTCTGGCAGCCAGAAAAATGGCAGTAGCGTGTATGTCTCCAGTTCATAGTCTGGGAAAACACAAACAGCTGACGTCATATCCCTGGTACGTGACAGGTCCAGGCCAATAAAGCAGGGCTGGCCCTCGAGCGCCGCCAGGTCCAGGTCCACCTTGCAGCTGTTCCAGTCGTCTGTTTTTAACCAGATGTTCTGTGCTGCACTCCAGACGTTAAGCCTGTACTGTTTCCACCGCTGGAAGTCCGAAATACTGCGGCTGGCCCGCTGGTGGCTGGTTTCGAATTCGCCCGCCTTGATAGTCACGCCCCAGGATGGGTTCGCTGCTTTCCAGATGGCCGGCTTGCTGTAGTCTGCATCTGACAGGCCGGCTGGCGCCGCGTATTCCACAAACAGGAATGAATCATCATCAATCATTCCCTCGTTAACCGCTTTGCCATAATCCCATTGCCGCTTGCCATAGGACTGGGGATTATTTCCCGCCGTGCTGACTTCAAACTGGATCGGCTCTGCCCTGCTGGCGCCCATATATTCCAGGACCGCAGCCAGCCGGCTGTCTACTACGTGGGTCTCGTCAATAATTACGCTTCCGTTTAAACCCTCCTGGCCTTTGATATTATCGCCCCGCAGGATGCTGTAGCTGCTCCTGGTGGGCAGGTGCGCAATAACACCATTCGTGTTGTTTATCTTGCACTCACTCGATAGCGCCGGCGACATATCCACCATTGCCCTGGCGTGGGCGTGAACTATGCCAGCCTGTTTGCCATCCTTGGCAGCGCTGAATACTTTCTGCCCGCGTTCCCCGTCTGCTGTCAGAAGATACAAACCTACCATCGCGGCAACCGGTGACTTCCCACTCTTTTTCGGCAGCCAAATTCCGCAGCGGGTGAACCGTCGAACTTCCCTGTTCCAGTCCTTGGAAAAATGGACCCAGCCAAACAGCTGCATAAATAATTCTTGCTGCCAGTCCATCAATTCCACCCGCTGGCCGGCGTATTCCCCTTCATATAGCCGCAGGTGGTCCTGGATAAAATCGATAACGTGCTGACCACGCTGCTCATCCAGCCGGCAGCCCCGGTCAACAGCCCGCTGGTCTGCCTCATTGCGGACCCACTTGCTAGTCTTTTTTGCCATTGTCCCTGTCCCTGGACTGGATCCCCTTAACCTTATGCGGTTCTGCTGCAACCAGCTTAGTCCTACCCACTGGCCCAAAGTACAAAACCTTGGAAAGCGCCACGTAATTGCGGCTGGCCCGTTCCATTTCTACTGTATCACCTGCCTCTACCGCTTTGCTCCAGGAGATCCACCAGCACAGCGCCTGGTGCAATAGCCCTGTATCTGCTTCCGTGTAGATGCCCGCCGGCAGGGAAGTGACAGACCATTTCCACCAGTCCTTTCCCGCCTTACATAGACCGCGTGGCCGCTTGGGTTTCCCGCCGGCAATGCAGACCAGGTCATCTATCCTGTGCCCGTGTTTGTCTTGCCTGTAGTTTCCCAGCAGCTTGATTTCAGCCAGTGGTCTGGCTGTTCTGCCGCTGCCTACTGTGCCTGGCATGTGGTCACCTTAACGATTTTATTAACCTTGATAATAGGC